>Ga0126342_10005328_pt1 | contig 22377 bp, 17 predicted proteins | sample Cyp1metagenome_FD_92528 | JGI IMG/M metagenome (GOLD analysis project Ga0126342, IMG submission 92528) | Coral microbial communities from Lord Howe Island, Old Settlement Bay, Australia - Cyphastrea 1 metagenome | ecosystem: Host-associated > Invertebrates > Cnidaria > Coral ...
TCGATCTATCGATCTATCGATCTATCGATCTATCGATCTATCGATCTATCGATCTATCGATCTATCGATCTATCGATCTATCGATCTATCGATCTATCTATCTATCTATCTATCTCTCTCTCTCTCTGTATGTATATATATATATATATCTTTATTCCTTACTCAAACGTGATCTAACACGAGTGCAGGTCATCCCTTTTTCCCACCGCCAGGTCCGGGCGAGGGAGAGATCAGCCCAGCTGTGCGTGCTCCGCATATGTCTCCGCTTCCGGAGAGCAGTGGGGATGGATTTTTCACAGCTATTTTCATAGATTCGCCCATGAGTCATGGATGGTAAGTAATGGTAAGTATCGTTTTTTTCATGATATGGCTATGGATCAATACCTATACATACCATTTTTAGGGGGATGAACATCCATTTACCAGCTATTTTGATGTGAACTACAGGGGTACAAGGTTTTGACACACTGCCATATGAGAATGAGTCATCCATCATCAATGGGTCAACAAGAGGATTGAACCATCGATGGTTCAATCCCAGGCATCGGTGTTTCGGTCTTTCAAAGGACATCCAGAAGGTCCAACGTTGGAAGAAAGGCCCCAAGGTTGATGCCTATATCATCCTATATCGACATCAAAACCATATTAATATCTGGTAATCAAACTAGAAAATCCTCCATTTATAGATCCAAGATGATGATATTCCCATTTAAATGTCCATTGAGTGGGCAGATTTCCCAGCGGCTTGCCATGTTTGGCTGGAGGCTTTGCACTCAACAACTGGGTGAATATCAGTATAAGGTGGTGCCCCCCTAGTTATAGGTTGGTTTACTGTATAATCCCCTTTAACTATAGATATCTAATATAAACCCAAAGGTTCTAGATATATCCAACATAAACCCAAACGTTATTAGAGTTATGTTTAGCAATTTTGTTAAGTACGGGGCACCACTTTGTATAAACTTGATTGTTGGCTAGTTATATCCCAATAGCATCCCATTAAACAACTATCAATCCCATTAATTAAATCAGTACATACCTAGTGAGACACTTGTGGCATGTGAGGAGCCCTGGAAAGAAGGCCCCAGGCTGGAGAATGTCGCGTTTGTGCGACCCACGCGGCTTGGCAAATCCCCGAAGAAAACGGAGCTTTCGATGGAAAAACACATAATAAATGGAGACTTTAAGCATGGGTCATTAAATGTCCCCATTTTTCACATCACCCAACCATGAATGGTATATGGTCAATGCCATGGCTACTTTTTTAGGTGATGTCCAATATTCCCAAAATGGGACAGGCAAACCAACCCCTGTTAAGGGACAATTCACCATTTAGTTCGATGCTTTTCCGAGCGACCGAAACCTTCATTGAGTTACGGGATTTCCCAGCTAGCCACGTTTGACTACCGGAGGGTTTCTTCAATATTCCATTTGTTGGGGTCCATAAATTTTGACCCATGACCCAGATGTTGATGAACATCTCCGGGAATTCAATGAATCCAAAGGGTCCAAAATTGGATTTTTGCCCAGGAAAAATGGGATTTTATCCAATCCAACTGGGATGTAAACACAAAGGACACACGTCCTGAAACCAGGCAAGTTGACCAAAAATGCCGGCAGCTGCATCATCCTTTGCTCGTCCATTTGACTTCTAATACTACCCAAACGGTTCCAAACGAAATCATATTACATCATATTACTAAAATACCTTATATATATATTATCATTGAGACTACTGGCTGATTCCCCATATATATATATATATATGTATGTATATATATATATATACACATAACAACCATATACACATCTACACAATTATTACTCAAATAACTACACATATTTCTCGCGATCTCCGTCATCAAGGTCGGAGATCGAGGACGAGTTGCAGCCCAGCATCAGCTCACAGGCCTTGCCCGTTGCGTCGAAGGTCAGCGACACGCTGAGCGACGCGGAGGAGCCACTTGGACGGCGGAAAAATGGGGATTTCGCGCCTGGAAAATGTGGGGATTGAGCTGATTGAAGCCATGAAAATTGGGGAAACATATGGATTTCAGTGCTTTTTCAGATGAGTCGAATGGTGGAATCTGGTGATTTTCATTGACAAAACTGGGGATATTTGGTGATTTCAGCATTGCTGATTTAACCAGAGAAAGATAGGGATTTAATGAATGAAAAACCAATGAAACATGGGGGTTTACCCAACAGAAATAGAGGTTGAATTAGACACATGGTGACTTGGTGATATTTTTGAGTGAAATGCTGCGATTTCATAAAAACACATCAGGGATTTGACCAATGAAAATAGGGCTTGAACGTTTAATTTAACCACTGAAAATTGATCAAAACTGGTTGGAAATGGAGATTTTGCAGTGATTTTACCAAAGGACATTGGGATTTACACTGCAAAAACTTCATGAGATCTGTAAGAATCCCAATTTCATCAGCATACATGTGGATTTTACCAATGATTTTAAGGCTTTCTCCCTTTTTTATTCATCGGCATTCCATGGCAACTGCGAGACTCGGAGATGGATCCATGGAGGAGATGCTGGTGATATCCATCACTAATTGATGATTGAATCAATGGTGATACCCTCTGGTAAACATACAAAAAACTATGGAAAATCACCATTTTTAATGGGAAAATCCACTATTTCTATGGTCATTTTCAATAGCAATGTTAAATTACCAGAGGGTATCACCATTGATTCAATCATCAATTTGTTCATCATAAAATTCGAGAATTGGCGAAACTCCAAGGCAGAGCCAAGCCGGAAGCAGTGGAGGCTCCAAGCCCAAACGTCGTAGCTCCGCTGCAGAGATCTGCCATGTGGGATGAACATCCAGAAAACCAGGATGAACAGAATCCCAATATTCCATAATTTGTCCATTGAAAATGAGGTGTTAAGATAGAGATGTTCTGAAGATTCCGGGCCTGATATCCAGATTCTTAGGTTCGTTGAAGAATATGCATTCTTTTGCCGTTTTCCTGTTCTATCTTGTGGCAAAGCAGCATCCCCCCTCCGTAGAATTGACAACAACATCAAAGTAATCCCACGAAGAGATAGAAAAGCTTAAGTGTACCGCTATTTTAGTAGGATTTTAGCCACATCAATCTCATTTTGGGGTTCCTATAGATCAGAACCGGGAGGAACCGAATTGACTTTGCTGATCTGGCCGCTGTCCCACATGTCATCATCTCTATATTTATCGTATATTATATATATGATATGCTGCTGCCCTGGTTACTGCGCTGTCAGCTTGACACCGAGACTCCATTGTAGAGTCCATTGTGGACGACTTCCACTCGGTGGAGGAAGCAGTGGTGGACTATGGCCGGAAACTGTTGCAGTCGGATAACTTCAGTTTTCGCTCGTTGGTGACTTGGAGGATTTTGGATGGTGGCTGGGGCTGGGATGACGACTCAACGACTCGGCTTTTTAACGATGGCAACTGGCTGGGTCTTTTAAAAGGGGATGGTAGAAGTTTCTAGGGCAGAAATCATGAATCCCAGAATTGACATGTTGGTGACTTGGATGATCTGGTGGGGTTGCATTGGTGGGGTGGATGGTGAAGGGATGAAGGATCGGCTGCAGGGTATCTCCTTTAAATCCATCCCATGGTTCTTATCTCCCGATGTACCCTTTGGTGATTCAACATTGAACATTGCCCATTTATAGATGATAGACATGATGATTTACCTCAGAAAAAAATGGTGATTTTCCAGTTCATACGTTCAACCAGAGGATAGGTTCGGGACATTGGATGGCTTTCAAGCTACCAATGCACCGACGCCGCTGCCATCGCAGGGCCAATTTGGCTCCAGGTCTTCCCGGCCCGCGCCCGTCCCGAGTTCGTCATCGCGGGGTGGACGACTCGCCGTTGGTGGTGCCGTGGAGGTTTTGCTCCTGGTGGTCTGGGAATTTCATCCTCATTACCTCATTATCCTCGAAATATCCTTTCTCACATTTTTTTTATCACTCTCAGTATCATCTCAACATCATCTCAATATCATTATCAGACACCTAGTCATTATCCTCACTCCCATTTCATCCGAGTCTCAAAGTCTCATCCTTGGCCATTCCTTCCCAAAAAAGGGATGGCCTTCTTCCTGCAGCTGTTCCTTCTGGTCGCCCTTGGCGCCAACGCCGCCGTGCACCGCGAGCGTCACCAGGCTGCGACGCTGTCCTTCGAGGTGCAGAGCAGCGGTGCGTTGGTGCGGCGTCATCAGGACGAGGACCAGGACAGCAATGCCACGGAGGAGGCGAATGGCACGGATGACTTGGAGGGGGAGGTGGGGATGGGAGGGGATGGGATGGGGAAATGTTTCTGGGTTTGTTTGATGATGTTGGGGCTTGGGCCACTTTTTTTGGGTGAAAATTGGGAAGATTTTGGGAAAACCATCCCAATTTGGATGGATCATACCCTCTGGTAAACATACAAAAAACTATGGAAAATGACAATTTTTAGTGGGTAAATCAACTATAAATGGCCATGTTCAATAGCTATGTTAGTTTACCAGAGGGTATGTCCAGAATTTATATGGCCTTTGGTGGGGATATGGTACCAGGAACATAATTTGGGGATGCAAAGGTGGGAACAATGTGGTTATATACTACGAAAATTGGTTGCTATAACCATTGGCTTGCCATAATCCTTACCCTGAATTTATTCATTGACCATTTCTTTGTGATTCAGCACATGTTTCAAAATCAACCATGGCCCCATAGATTGCAAGACGAAGCAAGCAATGAGTTATGTAGCCAACCATAATTGTGGAGGGGATTCCTTCATTTCTCAGTTTCAAGACCTTTATATAATTTTTTTTGGGTCAATCTGTCTGAGCCAATGCCATATAGGCAGTTGAAATCGGGGTTTCTAAAAATATAGAGAAACGTATTTCCTGGATGGTATAGGATGATCTTCCCATAATTCCCAGGTCTCAGACCTTTTCGGCATCTTTCTTAGGGGGGATGTAGTACCCCGTTGGGTCAAACTACCCAGGGACTCCAGGGTTTTTGCTGAGGTGGCGAAGGCCGATGAACTGCGGAAGCAGATGAAGACACCTGAAAGGACGGTAGATCCAGATGCAGATGACGACAACTGGCACTGGGATGAGCTTGGCAACCACAGCAACGCCTCGAAACGAAAGATGGATGGCCCAGTGGATCCAGTGGATGGCAATCGAACTTTGGAGAGCAATACTTCCAACGTCAGTGGCCTGGAGTGTTTGCAGACAGATCAATTCTATCTGGAAGGTAGGGCTGTCAAGAAAAAAACCGTTCCATCTACTGAAAAACATTCTGCTGAAGATCTTGGTGCCTTCAAGTATACCATCTTGGCTGATGTTTGACCTATTTTTGGGTCCGATTTTTGTGTTTTCTTGGTTCACATCCACAATTTTTCAAGCTCAACCTCCATGGAGATGGGTTAAATCACCACTTTTGATTGGTAAATCATCTTAAATCCCAATTCTTGTTGCTTAAATGCCAAGATCATCCCCTATGGTGGTTGGTGGTTTGGAAGATTTTTGTATGACTTTCCATGAAAAGTTGGGAATTTCATTAAAGTCCCAACTGACAAAATAATCCATCATTTTTCAGAGGGGTAGGTCAACTCAACCACCAACCAGCTATGTTTGTTGCTCAAATCACCATTTCCTGTTGGGAAACTTGCCATTTTTCTGTTGGGGACCAGCTCCTGCAAGGTGACGTCTTGGAGAACAGCACCGAAGCCGAGCCCGGAGGCTGCCAGAAGCGGTGTCAAAGTGTCGCAGCTTGTGCCCATTGGAGCTATGTGACTGGGCAGCACCAGGATTTCATTAGCCCAGTGGCTGGGAATATATTAATATAATATCCATATATATATATATATATAATATCTATTTATATTTATGTATATATACGTCTGGGTAAATTATAATTATAACGACCTCGCTCTTCTCCCTCACTATAATCATGGTTTATATAATATACGGGGAATCATCCCCAAGATAGCCGAACATTTCAGGTTAGTGAATTACTATAATTTACCCAGATACGTGGGTTTGAATGGTTCACTATCTTAGTTATAAACCTACATAATCATAATATACCATGTTTGCATGGTTTCATGATCATCTATGGTTCACTACGTAGGTTTTATCGCCACCAACCCACGAAGTAAAACATGTGTAGAACAGTTATAAGTTATAACCACAGTAGATTTTAGTACTTGGGTTTGTCTGTAAATCGGGACCACTGACTTTGTTACTATTGCAATAATTTGGAGGTATATCCCGTTTTCAGACACTTTCTGGGGGATGCAGTTCCATTTACGTAGTACAGTAGGCATCTTGTCATGAGGGATTATACAGGGTAATATTCAAACTTTTGGGGATTACCACGGTTATATCCAATAGTAACTCCAACTGCAGCCCCAAGGAAAATATTATGTTTTACCAAGTAGATTTTACTTTAACATTTTGCACAAAGCCAGTGAGTTCGAGGAAGAACTTCAATGGGAACTGGAGCTCCAAGTGGTTGATACTGATACTGGATTGGGAGCAACCAACCCCTTAGCAAAATAGTTGTTCTCTTCGGTTTCCCATGTTCTACTTCTAACTTTTTATGCTTACCATTTTTACCAAGTTTTCGATGTGATACACCTGGTATACCGAAAAACCATTGATTCATGGCTGGCTTTCCATGACCGAGGCGCCAGCGAACGGTGCCTGCTTCTTGCAGAATGCCTCTGCGCGGAAGGCGATGGTCAAAGGCATGATCTCTGGCCCCCCTTCCTGTGAGGCACGTGGGCACGCTGGGCACGCTGGGGTCGTGGTTGGAGGGGAAACGGCAGAGATTCTCTAAGAAAAGATGGTGAATTGAGTAAAGATGGTAAAGTGAAGATGGTGACTTAGCGCGAAACATCAGACAGTGGAAACTTAGGAAGGACAAAATGGGGACAATGTATCAAATGGACACGATGCGCAGTATACTTCCATGTGAATTCATGGATTTATCAGTACCTGTGTAATTCATGAGACTTTGGATGGGTTTGTCTAAAAAAACACAATTACCTCAAATCTCATGGTTGATCATCGTATTCGTCCCAAAAACTTGCCATATTTTGGTGGCCCATCCCCCAATTGTTGACCAACTCCTGGAGGACCCGCTAAAGCAGCCCCAGACCCCGGCGGCCAAAGTCACTACAGTGAAGCCACCCACCTGGGGAGTTCAGTCTGGTGGCCAAAGTTGTTACCACCTCAGTGCTTCCTACAGTCCTCTGGACATGCCAAGTGCGGGCCGCACGCGGGAGGTGAATTATGAGCAGTGTCACTGGGTTGAATAGATTTTTTGGAACAGATTCTTTCTGTTTGTTTTTGCGCCACCAAAAGTAGACATAATGATTTTAAGTGACTCACTTCCATCCTCTCCATCTTTTTTGGATGCGCTTTTGGGTGGCAAAAGTGAAGACAAAAACAGGTCAGTTTCGGTGTTTCAAGACCAAGAACTGCGCTCACTTCACGTATTTCATGGAGGACAAGGGCTGTCACCTCCAAAATTCCGCCTCGACGATGGTCTATCTGCCCGGCAGCATCGCCGGCGATGCGATGTGTACGGAGGAGGAGAAGGCGAAGTTCGAGGAACACATGCGGAGTCTGCCGCGGATGGGAAAGCACGATGCCATTCCGTGTGAGGACATGGGTGGGCTGTGATTTTCATGATCGTGACGACCTTTTGAACTCTAGAAATGGAGAGGCATGTAGTCTTTTTGTTTTTGGGATGTTCACCACAGAATACCAGAGTCAGGTCCAACCTAAATTCAGATCTTTATAATCCAATTTTGGTTGGTAAGAACAACGTTTGGGTTTTTGACACCTTCCAATAGTCAATCAAAGTCCAAGTTTCCATCATTCCCTCATTGTTTGTGGGGAGACTAGCAATTTCTTGGTGGTGAACATCTGAAAGACTGGCTGATTCAAACCTTCAAAAATTCGTTTTTTTTTTGCAACTTTAAAGCCGGTCAAATCTTCAATTTGCACATTTTGAGTTGATTCATCCCTCCACACTCCCTCAAATTCCACATCTTTGCCACTTTAATCCCCCAATTGATCTTGTTGCTACACTCAGGACCACCACCACCATTTTCTGACAAAAATCGGGGGTGTGGACCTCCAAAATCCCCCCAAAACCACCAGGACTCCTGGTCCTCCTTCGTTCCCTTCGACCTCCCCACTGATGACCTCCAGCAGCCGGGCGACGGCCCGGCGGCCGATGCGGTGACGTGCCAGGGGATGAAGGAACAGCGGCGGGGCGCTGCCGGGTGCAAACATAGCGCGCAGGTTGGGGGTTGGAAGGGTTGGGAGAATTTGGAGGGTTGGGTTTTGCTTTTGGTTGACTTTTGAAGTTTTTTTTTTTTTTCGAATCTTTGAGTTTTTTGAAAGACAGGCATGTTTTGGATAGGATCCTGCGAAAGGGTTTTGTGCCCCATGATGAATGCCGACCCCCAGCCACTAGATCCTCTCGAAAACAACCAGGGAACATCAGAACTTTATAGAGGTCGATCTTCCACAAATGGGACATGTTCAATTGTCAAGTTAGAGTAGCTGAGAGTACATCAGGTGAACCAACTACTCCTGAACCAGGGATGTCATGGCATGTATATCAAGAATCCATTGCCCCCAATCTTAAGCACCGCCTATAAACCATGGTTTAGTCTTGGATCTGTTCAGTAGGGAGATGGGATTGCTAGTCCAAACCAATGCAAAGCTGCCAGACCCACTATGGTAGCTTCTTGTTGGTGTATAACTGAGATCTCCAATAGATCCATGGATACCAAACACATGTTCTCTCTCCAAGAATCACGTTGATAAGACATGATAAGACCAACACAAATGGCAAGCCTGAACCAGCAGTTCACCCGAAAGTTTCAAGGTTCATCCGCCAAACAAACATCACACACAACTTCCGTTTTGGGTCAACTTCCGTATGTTTGCCCCGCAGCCAGGTGCGAAAAAACTGTCCACTCCTCTGCGGTGTCTGTGGCTCATCCGGAGATGCCTGTGCCGATGGGAAGAAGAACGAGCATCCGCTGTTCCTGGTGGGCAACGAGACGTTGAACTGCACCAGTCTCCAGGATGCCTGCCATCATGATGATGAGGTGGACCTGAAGTGCAAGGACCAGGGTCAACTCGGGCCATTGGAAATGGGGAAAACCCATGGGTTTCCTGTAGATTTCCGATGATTTCCCCTTACCCTCTGGTAATGACAATGGAACAGTATGGAAAAGCACCCATGTATAGATGATTTTCCCATTTCAATGCCAATTTATGTGGGATTGCACAGCTAGCCATCTTTGGTGACACCGCCAAAATCGACCATGGTCAGAAACGGCCACAAGGAGACCTGTGGTTTCTGCACCACCCCGGCGGCAAGGGACCGACCGAAGGGGCCATCGTTGGAAAGTTTGAAGAAGATCGGCTGCAATCGAAGACGCAGCATGGGCTACTGCTTCACCCGCAGGCGTCGACTCTTCTGAGGCAACCAAAGGGTTGGCCACTGAACGTCTCATGTTACTCATGTTGGAAAAAATGGAGCCTCTGCTTGAAAGACTCCCAGCCTGGAATTCACGGATGTTCGAAGAATCCAAACGTAAGTCTTGTCCTGGTCAAATTCAGCTATCTTTTGCACAGTCCGCATTTGACATGCACATATTACGTAGAAATCGCTTTTGGTATAGTTATCCTTTCCACCCTTTGAAACTTTGGCATGTTTTTGGACCGTCTTGGCCATGTCAGCTCGATCTTTCTCTGGTTCCACTCTGTGACTTACCCTTCTGATTTTGTCTCAAAATGAGGGCTGTTCTTCTTGCGGTTGTGGCCATGTACACCATCCAGGGCAGCATCAACGGCCTGAGTGACAGCACGCTCCCCCAGCTGCTGAATCTAAATCAAGACTCCCGGTGCCAGTGAAGTTTTGGCCATTGTGAAGCTACATGCAGCTCTGAAGGTGTTCTTTGCGCCCCTCGTGGACTATGGAGGCCAGAAGATTCAAGGTGGCTACAAGAGCCTTGTGACTTGCAGGGTATCACAGTGGCAGCCATCATGGCTCTCATTCCACTGCCTGAAGTGTTGAAGCTTGGAGGCTTAAGTGAAGCGACACGAATCCGATGGCTGTTGTGTGGAGCGGCCTGTGCCAATGCTGTCAGTGATTTGGCATTGGATGCATTTGCCCTAAGGCAAGTGCCAGAAGAGTGGCAACATCTTCCAGCTGTGTGTCAGCTTGTTGGAATCTTTGTTGGAAAGACGGCTGCGAAATCCAGGGCTTTTCTTGTCTCGCAGCAAAGGTCGAGAATCAACATGAGCTTGACTTCATTGGTATGCTGGAGGTTTTGGGTCTTCTCATACCGCCACAACATGCCTCATTGGGGTACCAGCTCATCATGCCCGCAATGTACTTTCACGCATGTGTTGTACTTCCAAGTCGCTATGAGCAGTTTGGATTTCAGGGCGAAGATTATGCAGCTTACGACCTACCACTTGCCGTCATCACTGTGACTGTTTTGGTCTTCGCGTCCCGAGCCGCTGAAGATGCTGGTGCAATACTCGATGTGGTCTGGTACAGCCAGTGCCAGCTAAAAACATTTCTGCTTTGCTATGCAAAACACAGGATCTTCGTGGCGCTTTGTCTTCGAGATGGTGGAGTTTGCTTTCTATGGTCCTTCGTGGCGTCGCTTGATCAATCCTTGGTTGCAACCTTGGTGACCATGCAGGCGTCAGCATTCAACTTTTCCGAATTCTTTCATTGGTTGGCTCCAGCTCTGGTCGATCATTTTTCCGTTTGCTCAAAGGGTCAAGATGAGAAGTTCTCGCGCAGCTGTGACGCCTATCCAATGGTTGCTGCGGGTCTTACCTTAGTTAGCTTGCTGTTCCTCAGCTCTCAATGGAATAAGATCTCTGCATATCAAGATGTCTCCAGCCCAGGATGGAACGAACAAAACCCTTTGCTCCGCCACAAACTGATGGTGGGAATGATTTTGGTATGCATTTGCGTTTTTACCTGGATAGAAGTCATGCAGTGATGTCGCAGAAGGCACATCGTTGCGAGTTTTTGAAGCCCCCAAGAACATGGATGCTGCGCCAAAAAACGCTATAGTTGCAAGGGTCATTTCTTGGACCGGTAATGTACAGATGGTGTCGACTCAGTCTCCACATATTACTTGGGTCTGGCTCTGAGTGTAGAGAAAGTCAAGAAAGAATATATGATTGCATCGATCTACTAGCAGTCTGCTTGCAGATCCTGTGTTTTTGTCATTTGCTGCACTTGTCGGTCAGAGTTACTAAAATTTCAGTCGAAACGCCCGTCAGTGCTTGGAGCCAAACGAAGCTTCAGCCAGCATCATGCGGAGAACCATACAGCGCTGGCATGTGTTGAGCAGCAGACAGTTTCTTACAAGGTGCTGAGTGGCTTCAACCACCAACAAGTGTAGGTAAATGGTTATCTGTCGAAAATTAACACTCCCAACATTTCATCCCATTCTGATATAATATGTATTATATATTATTATATACTATAGACAAGACAATGTATATATATATATATTATACATACATATAATATACACAATATATCTATCTATCTATCTATCTATCTATCTATCTATCTATATATATATATTCACATACATATACAGATACAAAAATCTGTGTATAATCTGACCTAAATTATCTCGGAAGCAAAACAGGACCTGCTTCATACCCAGGACCTGGCGGTTGGAATCCTGATCGCCATCAACACCGTTGTGCCCTGTACCGAAGCGGCGTGAACCGCGGTTACATCCGAACGTTGGACCTGTTGGAACCGACGTGTTTGCAGAAACACGATATATCTATATGTATATACATACATATACATATATAATGGAATACAATATATGTATATGTACATATATTTATATATAATCAATTGTAAATTGTATATACATAGATAGATGTGAATATAGGTGAATAGTTTTGTGTTTAAAACAATCATTTGTTTGATGACTATATATATATATATAGTTTTTCATTTATGACTCATCTCATGACACTTCAATGAATTCAACGGATGGTAACCCCTGAGGTGATGATGATCCGAAACGAATACCTGGGCTACGAGGTGGGCGTTGATCTGAGGGGAAATCCTTCAGAAACCATGGCTTTTGGCCATTAAAACTATGGTGGGGTTCCTGTCAATTTGAATCCAATGAGTGTATCATGATTGACTTTGACTATGAACATCTAGGTCAATATTAACACATATTAACACATATCAAATGTTTTTTTTTTTAAGCGATGTGTTTTTCTATGCTCATCACAGCTATTTTTTGAGATGAAATCTGGGGATTATCCAGGGGATCCCCACTTTGCATTGCATTTGGACGTCTTATTGCTTTTATTATCATCTATCATCTATCATCAATCATCTATCATAATCTATCATAATATATATATATATATATCATCGATATCATCCTCCTCATCCTCATTCCTTCTCAACTCCACTGGAAACGAGTTCTGCTTCGCCGGATCCCAGGTGGGGGTGGCCCTGGGAGCCATGGACAGCAACCCCTTGACCTCCCTGGATTGGACCTTGGATGCCCTCGAGCGAGGCCACGGGGTCGCCACGACGTAGCCACGTAGCCTTGAACCATGCAGGATATGGGGCCCTCCAGTGATGTGAATGTTGGTTTATGGGGCCCCATCCAAATTAATAGTTATTTGATGTTATTTGTGTATCATACACCAACTGGTTATTATAGTTATGTTCACCAACTGATTAGCTAACGAACTGGGGCCCCCTGTGAGAACAGCTGGTTTTTCATGTTTTTTCCCGATGGGTTTCCTGCGCGCAGGCTTCGCTGTGTTGTTCCTGGTGGAGTTGTTGGTTCGAGTTGCGATTCAGAGATGCGCATACTTCAGATCCTGTTGGAACTGGTTTGATGCCACTTAGACGATGGGATCAATCATGGGTCATGACTGATGTCCCCATTGAACATCACCCAACCATTAGGTATTTGGTCAATGCCATGGCTACTATAAGGTGATGTCCAATATTCCCAAAATGGGACAGTTACCAACCCCTGTCAATGGGACATGTTGGACCGTTCTGAAGTTAGCGATGATTTTCCATAGCGATGAGGGGATGGGATGAATCATAGGATCCATTGGGCTGGGTCCAATTTTTGGAAACTGCTGGCTTTGGGGTAGAAAATTGACATGAGGATTTTTGGGGTATCCGCCATGTTGGTACTGAGTCTCGATGGAAGATGAGGCTATAGCAGATTCCATGGAGAATGACTCTCCCATGGGATGAATAGCGCTTTATGATATTGCTATCCGATGTCCATTTCGTGTGTTGTCTTTTACTTCATTGCATGAATTTGCAAGAAATCAAAGGTGTAACTTAACCCATCTCCATATCCGATGAAACATACCTCTTACACCACCAGTTTTCTAGGTAAGATCAGATCAGGTTAAATCCCTTTTTTTCTTCGTTAAGCCTGCCGGTAGCCTACCCCGAGGTCATTTTGGTGGTTGTCAGCATGTTCGATCTCTTTTTGCTGGACATGCTGGAATTGGAAGTGAAGTGCCCAAGCTAAGCACGTTCCAACTGGGGATTTTGAGCCGTTTATGAGAAGATAGTTGGGATAATCTGGAATAAAAAACGGGATAGAATTTACCATCATGGTGCTACATCCTAACTTAGTGAATTAGTTCACTCCAATTATAAGTGGACTAACCCTACTTCGCCTGTGCAAATAACCAGGGTTAGCCATTTCGCTGGGGATTCCTGGACCTATGGAACGACCTTAATTTTTTCATCCCAGGATTGAGACGATTATATAACTTTTCTTAAGCAAAGTTATCAACCGTTGAGGCTATGAAAGATAGAACCATATATAATTAACATTATATGGTTCGTATTTTGATATATTTATAACCATCCATTATATTATATGGTTAATATTCTATTTTATAACCATCCATTTCATATTTTTCCAGAAAACATGCAACGCCGCTGTCTTTTCGGCCTCCCAAACAACAAAGAAGCACAACGCCAAACACACAAGGCCTTGGCCGCTTACATGGTGCGTCCATGGTGCTAATCTATTCTCAGCCGGTAAATCTATCTGGGTATCTTAAAATCCCATTTTTTATCATCAGTTCTCTATTTTTCAATGGCCACTTAGGGGCATAGAACTCATTTTCACAGCCAAATATCATATGAGGTTGGATGATATCAGTTATATATATATACATATGTATATCTACCCATTTTGGATCAGAAAAAGCTGATTATCAGCTACATCCCCTATATTTTTGATAGAAACCCAATGCATCTCCAAAAGAAGTACATCCCATTCAAATCCCCTGCAAGGTGGCAACCATCAACCAATCATCGTTTCTGGATTATATATATAGATAAATAATACTGCGGGTCAGTCATACTTCATTTTTTATCCCAATAGCTACATTCCCATCATCTTCTTAACATAAGGAGCTGATATCGCAGCGATCTGTTTGGTTCCCAGGATCAACGTCAACGTGACCATGATGCGTCTCGCGCGCACCGTAAAACTGGCGCGGGCCTTTCGCATCATGCGCACCTTGCGCCTCTTCGCTCCTCGGTTTTTTAAAACGATAAATCCACAGAAGATCCCAATTTTCCAATGGGGGAATGGATTACATTCCATTTTTTTCCCAAACATATGATGTAATCATTATTTATGCAATTTGCGGGTAATTTATATATGTTGGCGTGTTGGAGAATCACTGAACAATAGTTCGATGATTATTATTCCATGTAGTTTTGCATGAACAGTTCGGATTTTCCGGCTAGCTATGTTAAATTTCAGAAAGTTTTTTTTTGAAGGATGATCTCCGGATTCTGGGGAGTCAAAAAAATTGGATTTTTGAATCTACAACAATTGGCCTTAAAAGCAACACAAATTGAGGTGTATATGATACATGGGTATTAGTTATAACTGGTTATTTTCATGGAATTATACATTTTTATACATGAGGTGACTTCTTAGTACTTATAAGTGGTTTTTCGGGCCATAATTGTATATGATATGGCAGCCATCCTGATGGTCTTTTACCTGGAACTGGGCAGCTTGCCATACTTTCTTGGAAGAATTGGTGATACCAAGAGCCAAAACCATACTATGAAATTTATAAAACTGAGGCAGTCATTCCAACTTCCTACTGGTAGTTTTTAAAAACCTTTTACACTTTATCCTGATATTGAACCCATCCCAACTTCAGTGACGTTTACCCCGGTGTCAGTTCTCGGACGACCGCCAGGAAGGTCTTCGCGTCTTGGTGCACTCCGTCTCGGCCTTTCTGCCGTCGCTCATGTCTCCGGGCTCAGCGGGGAGGGGGCCATTTTGGGGGCCGGGGGAAGAAGCGAAAAATAGGGGTAGAACCAAGAATTAACTATTGGTAGCTATGAAACACTAATACATCATAGGATTTTAATGGAATGTGAGCACCATCTACTGGTGCATTTCGCAACCATCCACAGTCGGGGATATTTCAGTATGGGTCTGTCTGAACATGGCGAATTTATCCCCCAAATGGCTCCATCAAAAGTGGGGGGTATCGTATTGGAAGACACACCCATAATATCAGGAGTTACTGGAGAGTTTTTTCATGACGAGTTGAAGCAAAGCTGGAAATTCGATCATGTGGTGAAAACAATGTCATGAGTCATAAACCACCCATGACTGGGCATGGTTTATACTATACCAGCTATATGACCTATATATATTTATGATGACTGGGGGATGGTAAACATGACATGGTTTTTCCACAAAAACTACTTGGCCCTCCGCAGGGCAACAACTGGATTTTTCCTGCGACACCAACGGATGGTGTACATGATAGCATTTCTCATATCCCACAATTGGAGCAGATCCAGTGGTTTACTCGGTATCCCCACAGAATTTCCCAGTGGGACGTCCTGAAGCTAGCAGTTTGCTATGGGAAATGGTCCATTTATACATGATTTGCCTATCAAAGATGGTGATTTTCCATAGAAAACTGTTAAATTGCCAGAGAGCAGCGCTGTTTGTTCAAAGCTGTTTTCCAACTACTGTCAAGCAAGCTCCCAGCTTGACATTTGCTAGCTTCTTTGCTATTTTTTTATCGGCCCTTTCCCAATCTCTATTGTGGCAAGTCCCAGTTAGGCAGGATTGGAGGATTCTACTATCCTAAGAATCTATGTCCCTAGATGTGTGCTGACAACCAAAGTCAAAGTTTATTGAGTTTATTGGCAACCCCTTTGAGAAGGGCAACCAGCGATTGTTGTTGGTGGCTAGCTACCACTGATAGGCACGTCAAAATAAACATTGTCGTTCGTCTCCCATTTTTCTTGGCCACTTTCGCCATAGGTTGTAAATCATATTCATTCCAATTTTTGTTGTTGGTGATACCCTCTGGTAAATTAACATAGACCCTGAAAATAAGTAATTTTTAGTGGAAACCAGTCTTCCAACCCCGATGACTGCCAGGGTCTATGTTAATTTACTGGAGGGTATTCTCAAATTTCGATATATTTGGACCATTAATAAAGTCTTTGTCCTCGCTGGACCTGCATTGACTACATCATCTGTACAAATCCGATGCATGAAATTCCACATTCAAGGCTTAGATCTAGTTTGTTCCCAAAGTCATATTGCTTAGCCGCTTAGCCATATATATATATACACATACACACACATGTAACATATGTGTATATATATATATAGTACACATCTCCATATGGCTATGGATCAATACCTATACCATTTTTAGGGGGTTATTCACATCCATTTTAACCCAGCTAAATTTTGATGTGGTTCACCAGGGGTACTATTGGTTTTTCACCAGGTGGGCCATGATCTTCTTGGGTCTTTTCATCATCACCGGCGGCATCCTCCTGGGTGGCCTGCTGCAGAGCTACACCAGCGACCCCACGGTGGACCCGGAGCGCAGGTTTTGGGTCTGGAGGCACTACGGTACAGCGAGCAGGGTGCCTTGGTCGAGGACCAATGTCCCTCTGGTTATGTCAAAATAGCTATTGAAAATGACCCAGTCGAAATAGTGGATTTTCCCATTAATAGCATGGTGATTTTCAATAGCTACGTTAAATTACCGGAGGGTAACTTGAAACCTTATCACCATGGATATTTTTTAGGCCCAATAGCTTGTTTAAAGCTTATCATACCATGGTTTTTTCTCCCCATGGTTCAGGATAACCCGCACAGTTGGGAGATTTTTCTCTTGCTCGAAGAAGTATGGTGAAACATAACCACTAAAACATGAATGGAAATGCACTCTCAAGTAGGCTTCATGCTGGTTATATCTATAGTTGGTTTGACCATAATATATATATATATAATCCAACTATACTGGGATATGGGCGTATAATGTGATATACAACCAACATCAACCAACCACTTAATCCTGTAATGGGGATTTGCTATGATACAGTGGGACGAATAGTGATTTATAGTGACTAGTCAGACTAGTCAGCTTGATATGGCATGGGGCATGGGTCCATAGCCTGAATCTTGCTGATTTTTCATCATATTCCGGATGAAACAGGGTTGCTCCAAGCTTCTTGCAGGTGAATCATAATGTCATAGCCACACGGCATGCTGTGTTGAAAATAGGGGTAAATTGCCCCAAAAAAAACGGCACTTTGAATGGGGGAAACCGAGAATCAACCACTGGATTTCCTTCTCTTCCCATCGCCTGTCGCTCTTTTGTTCTCCTGTCTTCCCGTCCGCGTCCTTTGTCGTGTCCGTCTCTCTTTCTTTGTTTATTGTTATTGCTTGTGCTGCCGCCATTCTTGTTCAGTCACTCAACCACGACGCACTGAACGCAGAAACTACGCGATGATCAAATTCCCCGACCAAGGACCCCGAGGCACCGCCCATGACGTAAGGGGACTAGGGGATGGGGGTGACGAGTGGTTTGGATGTTTCACCGTAGAGTATACAGGTAGGTCTACTGTGAAGCTCTAACCGGTTTCACCCGAGGTAGCTCTCGGCATGTGCCTGGCCCTCCTTTGCACACCAGATATGCCAGGTTCTAGCAGGTCAGCTACGATTGCTTGCAACCTCACAAGTGACCCCATCACCATGACTGTGGGCCTCACCCGACCTGTTGCCAGGATGATTTCTGAGTATCAGCGCTGTGCTCGTAGGGAACGACAATGGCCTATTTGGCAGCGTTTGTTGCAGAGCAACCGACATGAAGTTCCTGAGGTTGTCTGGGTGACAGTCCAGGCCTAGAGGTTGCCTTGGTGACAGTCCAGAGTTAAAGCCTTGTGTTGCTCCAAGTTTCCGTGCTTGTGCGCTGTGATCTGTCCTGAGCCACGCTGCTCGTCAGAGCAATGATTCCCCGTTTGACACGGCATGTTTGGTGTAGCAGCACCTTGGGATCCTGGTATCGCAAGATGGGAATGCCCAGCTCCGCCGGTCACCTGTGCAAAACCTCCCTGCCTGCTCACTGCCAGGTTTGGGTGGGGGGCTCCTGAAGCGACTGTGGCGTGGATGTCACAATGTGCTCAGGCTACCTGGCACTCGTGAGCGGCGCTGCAGCGGCTGCCGTTCTCCTGGGCTGTTTCTGCGAAAACTTCAATTTCTTATTCTTCTTCTTCTTCTTCAATTTCTTCTTCTTCTTCTTTTTCTTCTTCTTCGAGCCAGTTGTCACAGCTCACAGCATTTAGTCTGTCATGCCAGTCATGAGACAGATGTGTTGGACCCAACCCCCCTTCCTCTCGTTTTTAGCGTCTCTTGCCGTTGAAAAAAAGGAGGGGTGGCGGCAGATCATTAGATAAAATATCGGTTCATCTTCCCATCTTATCAATTTTCGCAATAAAACTAAGAAGATCGGTTTCTCCAAGCTCTTTTTACCATTTTAGTTGTTTTAGTTGGTCGCCTTTTTCTCAATTAGGCATCCATTGTGAGGTCATTGTTTTCCCTAATTCTGGTTATTTTGTGGTATAGCCATAGCCGTTTTAAAGACAGACCCGCATTCTTTCTCGCACTAAGGCCATATACACAATGTTCGAAATCACTTTTGCTGGATCCTGGCCGATGTATGCCAGACCGGTGATCGAGGAGGTTGGTGTGGGTCGCCTGGCGTTGGAGGGAAGCCTCTGAACAAAAGGACATTGAAGCATATTTCTGCAAGGAGTTTTGTGGTTTCATTGGGAATATATAATTGCAAGTCATTGAGGTATTGAATTATTGGGCTGAACCCTCTGGTAATTTATCGGTTAGGATTTGGGGAACGTACCATTTTCTTGTGTAATATCGACCAGTCACGGAAAATACCAGCAGTAATGGATAAAACATGGATAATTTTAGTGTTTCCCCTCGTGCATTTAACAGGTCGGTTGGCCCATTGATAGATGATTTGTTTGTTGAAAAAATCAAAAATGCATTTACGTACATGCATGTAACCACAGGCGTGCATCTATTACATACACACGTGTTTTCGCATACATGCATATTTTTATATAATATATGCGCGTGCCTGATTTCATGTTTTACATGCATACATTCTTTTACACACATGCATGTTTGCTGACATACAACCATGTCTTTACGCATTCACTTTTTAAATTACAAAACAGAAGTGCATACTTGTACGCATATGTGCGCACATACATACATTCATGCATGCGTATCTGCATACATGCTTACACAGGTACATGCATACATCCATGCATGCATACATCCATACATGCATACATACATGCATGAACACATGCATGCATGCATGCACACACACATGCATATGCACATGCGTGCGTTTGCACATACATACATGTAGACTTGCTAATTCCCACCTCAATGTACACAAGTAGAGGATGCTATGTCAAAGATGCGCTTGTGCGGAGTGGGGCGATAGCGTTGTAACGCGAGCCTCCACCACCGACCAACAAGGCTATTGTGTTTTCTTCGTGGCCTATATCGTGTTTGTGGTCTTTGCAGCCCCTCTGCTGAAACGCGCTGAAGGGATGCTGATCTGAGGCAGCGTGGAAGATCAGGGTCATGGGCCAATCTTTTTGAACCGTCATTGGAGGTTGGCATTTTCAAGGGTTGCAAGTTTTTGTACCACAAACCATTTACATATCTATATGATACCTTTTTCATGTGCGCATGTGTGTCTACATGCACAAAGACAAATCCAACGCATACATACACAAACATCCAACTTCGAATTTCCGAAGGGCGGTGATGTATGAGCAGATCAGATCATCAGTATACGAATTCGTGTCTGCCAAGGCTGGGTTGTTGTTGTGATTGACTAAGGTGATACGTGTGATATCCGCCATCTTCCTCAAGGTGGAACGGAAACGGTGGACACTGAAATGGCGGGAGCAAGGTGCCCAAGTCGTTTATATGTAATGGAACCTGATGCAAAAAAAGGTACTGTTTGGCAATGCACGGCAAATACGTTTGAGAAAAGACCATGTCCTTCCTTTCCCAATTCACAATATTATCAATGTTACCTTAGACGTTTTTTGGAATGCCAATTGGGTTGCGCATTTCTTTTTCTCAAACCCCTCGATCGATCACAATCCGTGACAAAGAAAGTGCCCGGCCGCTCAGGGCGGAAGTCTCAAAACAGTGACATGACAAGAAAGAAACCAACACCATATAGCATGAAATGTTCGGTGATGCATGGAGAAACGATTGACCAAATGAAGGAATGAATGAAGGAACGAATGAAGGAACGAAGTAATGAAAGGACGGCCCGACGGACGGACGGACAGGCAGGCAGGCAGGCAGGCAGGCAGGCAGGAAGATAAATAGATAGATAGATAAGATCAAAAAGACAAGACAAGAAAAGATTAGATAGATAAGACAAGATTAGATAAGATGAAACTGGCTAAGAAAGATAAGATAGATAAGATAAGATAGATAGGGTAGATAGGATGATAGCATGCTAGGTAGATAGATAGACAGATAGATAAATGGATAGATAGATAGCTAGATAGATTGAATATAGATAGGTTGCAGATAGATAGATAGATAGATAGATAGACAGACAGACAGACAGACAGATAGATAGATAGATAGATACATGGATAGAGAGAGATATAGATAGATAGCTAGATAGATAGACAGATAGACAGATAGACAGATATGATATGATGTTATGGTGATAAGATAGATTAGGTAGATTACTGTAGGTAGACTAGATTGGTTAGATAGACTAGATCGATCAGTTGGTTTGGATAGCTTGTATAGATAATTATAGATAGGTAGCTAGAAAGATAGGTGGATAGATGGATGGATCAGACAGATTAGGTAGATGATGAATTTGATAGGTCAGATAGATTAGATGGATTAGAATGATTAGATAGATTAGGCAAGTAGGTAGACAGAAAGATACGTAGATAGATAGATAGGTTATATAGATTTGATAGATAAGACAGACTAGATAGACTAGGTAGGTTAGAAAGTGTAGGTAGATGGACAGATGGATGGATAGATAGATAGCTAGATAGATAGATAGAGCGAAATAAAGACAGATAGATAGATAAATGGATAGATGGATAAATAGGTAGGTAGATAGATATAGAGATAGAGATAGAGATAGAAATAGAGATAGACAGATAGACAGATAGACAGATAGACAGATAGACAGATAGATAGATAGATAGATGGATAAGATAAGATAAGATAAGATAAGATAAGAAGATAGATAGATAGATGGATGGATGGATGGATGGATAGATAGATCGATCGATCGATCGATAGATAGATAGATAGATAGATAAATACTTAGATTAGATAGATTCGATAGATGGGATGGACTAGATAGAATAGATATGTAGGTAGATAGACATATAGATAGATAGATAGATCGACAGATAGATAGGTAGTCAGAAAGATAGGTAGATAGATAAATAGCTAGATAGATAGATTAGGTAGATCGGGTAGATTAGGTAGATAAATCGATCAGATAGATTCGATAGACCTGATGGATGGTTAGATAGCTGGATAGATAGATAGATAGATAGATGGATAAATAGATAAATAGATAAATAGATAGATAGATAGCTAGATAGATTAGGTAGATCAGGTAGATTAGGTAGATAAAATCGATCAGATAGATTCGATAGACCTGATGAATGGTTAGATAAGTGGATAGATAGATAGATAGATCGATAGAGAGACAGACAGACAGACAGACAGGCAGGCAGGCAGACAGACAGACAGACGGACAGACGGACAGACGGACAGACGGACAGACTGACAGACGGACAGACGGACAGACGGACAGACGGACACACAGACAGACAGACACACAGACACACAGACACACAGACACACAGACACACA
>Ga0126342_10005329_pt1 | contig 22377 bp, 20 predicted proteins | sample Cyp1metagenome_FD_92528 | JGI IMG/M metagenome (GOLD analysis project Ga0126342, IMG submission 92528) | Coral microbial communities from Lord Howe Island, Old Settlement Bay, Australia - Cyphastrea 1 metagenome | ecosystem: Host-associated > Invertebrates > Cnidaria > Coral ...
AAAAAAAAAACAAAAAAAAAAAAAAAAAAAAAAAAAAAAAAAAAAAAAAAAAAAAAAAAAAAAAAAAAAAAAAAAAAAAAAAAAAAAAAAAAAAAAAAAAAAAAAAATCGAAGAAAAAAAAAACAACAAAAATGCAAATGGACAAGTCCTTTTTTTCCCCATGTTTTCCCCTTTTTGTCTTTCCTTTTTGTTTCCTTTTTTCCCCTTTTATTTTGCTTTTGTGTTTTTTGGATTTTGCTGATTTGCTTTTTGTGTTTTCCATTTTTTTTTGCATTTTTCGCGTTTTTTTTCAAGTTTAAAAAAAATAAGAATAAGCTATGGTTTGGTGAACATAACTGTGGCCCAGGAAATCGTCAGACTAAATGTGATGGTTGCTGTCAGGCTGTTTCTTTGAAAAAAAATATATTAAATGTGTCTGAGCAGTCTGAGCACATGTCAAAAGATGTCACATGAAAGTTTCCAGTGCAAATGTCAAATGGTCAGAAAATATGTAACACGTGAAAATTGAAAAAACATGCCATATCAATTGTCAGACTACATGTCCGAGTTGATGTCAGAACATACTCGTATGTCAAATATGTGTCGCATGAAATTCGCCAGATCCAAGATGGAACTTTGCATCAAAGTTGATGTTAGAATAGTTGCCCGAATGTAAGTCAAAATATGTTTTTAATGTCACAAGGTCTATGCAAAGATAAATGTGTGACTGTATGTCAGAATAATATATAAGGATCCATGTCGCAGCGTATGTCAGAATTCATGTCAGACGAATTGTCAGGATGTTTAGATTCGGGGATCACGCGGAGTGTTCAGAGGGAAAGTGCGTTTTTAATCAAAGACTTGTGGCTTGAAAAGTCTGACCAAACATGAGATCAGATGGGTAGAAGCAGGCCACCCCCCCAAGTGGTCATAAACCCTATACAATGTGGCCCCCCTAGTTATACGTTAAGTTAAAATCGCCAGTAACCAGTTCGTTATAAGAACCATAAATCATAGTAAAATTGCTACAATGTGGGGCCCCCAAACGATAGCTAAGTTGGTTTATAACTCCAATTTCACTATGGTTTATGGTACTTATAACATCTTATAACGAACTAGTTATGGCCCCCTAGTAATCCCTAGTTTCACTCTAGTTATTTGCGTACCATAAACTATAGTTATTGAGGCTTATGTGAACCCCAACTTAGCGATTTCGTAAACGGGGGCCCACTACTTGGCCCAAAAATTTCTGGAAGTCGATCGAGTCGACAGATTTTTTCACGACGTGAAAAAAGGGTGGAGTTATATGGCCATGGCGTTTTTAGCGAACTAACTGGTTATTTCTATGGTGATTAGTAGTGATTTATAGTGGTTAATAATGGCTAATAGTGATTGATGATGGTTATTTCATGTTATTTCTATGGGATAATATATACATTCTATACGTACTTATAACTGGTAAAAGGCCTGAAATGTGTGGTCTTGTGTTATTCAAATGGTTTGAAAACTACCACTGTAAGAAATCCTGGTAGAGCAAATCGACCAACATCAGATTGTCTAAAGAATGGGAACCCTCTTCAGACCTCTTCAATCCAATGGTTTAAAAAACTTCCCTATGATTGATACAATGTGGGGCCCCCGAGTTCTAAGTTGGTTTATCAACCCCACTAACTGTAGTTTTAAGTACCATAAACATCCATAAACCAGTTCGTGAAATTGGAGTTATGTGAACCCCAACTTAGCCATCGATTTCACGGGGGCCCCACGTATTGTAGATATTTATAATATGAAATCATTTTACTTGTGCTAAACGTAGGGAATTTTCGGGAATGATCCACTGGCGAACTATCAATAATCATCCCAGCAACCCCCAGCAACCCATCCATTCCCTACAGTTATGGCCATTTATTAGTTATAACTGGTCATAAATGGGATAAAGAACATTCTATAAATGGGGTTTTCTTAGTACTTATAACTGGTAAAGGGCCTTAACTGTACGTTTAGCACCAGTAAGTCATTTAAGACAGGCAGTAACCACCCACAATCCACACATGGCAGCAGCAGCCGGGACGATCTCAGGAGTTGTACCTATGAACAGTTCAACAACCAAGATGCTCGGTGGGAAACTGATTCTGTTTCATTCATAGGTTGGGAAGAGAAACAGCATTACCCTCTGGTGATGATAGTACTGTTTTTCATTCATGAATGTTGGTGTTCATTTTCAATACTATCAACGATCTCAGGAGTTTTTCATTCATGCTGATAGTGTTGGGAAGAAAAACAGCATTACCCTCTGGTGTCATCAAACATGGCTTGCTGGAAAATCCCTGATAAATGGGCATGTGAAAAGTGTATCGTTGGGAAAATCATCGAAGTGAATGGTGAATTTTCCAGCAAGCCACGTTTGATGACACCGGAGGGTAAATTCAAGAGCTTATCATCATGTTCTACCCTATGAGGAGTGATCCCCCTACAGTTATGGCCCTTTACAAGTTATAAGTCAGTTATATAATCTCATGTATCGAATAATCACCACATTTATAACCATAGAAATACGTGGTAAATCGGTAAATATCCGTATAATCATGCATTATAAATCCCATTCAGCCCATATCTCACAACTGGTAAAGGGCCACAACTCTATTTTTCAATGGTCGTTTTTGAGGTCGTTTGAGGTCGACATCGGATGCAGACATGATTTTATTGCGCCAAGGTTGTGCACGGTGAGGCCCCTACTCTCATGGGGGTAATGAACCAACAAAACATGGGGAAGTTAGAGAATTATCCCTGAATATAAAAATGGCAAGATTATAGTTAGAGTCATCCTGAAGTAGATATGTATATAAACAGATGGTAATGTTCAAAAAGTCATCTCATTGGAATGAAGATGTTTGAAGTGTCCATATTCATATTCGGGGACATCCCCCATGCAGCAAACATAGAACTCATCAGTTTATCACCAACAGTTCCCTTTCGTTTACGGGACCTCACCTTGTGTGTCGCCGTTAGTGGGTGATACCCACCTAGGATTTTGGTTGGTAAAACCGTAAAACCAGGACTTTTTTAGTTTATATCCCATATCCCTGATATCCCATCCATAGGACAAATTCATACAGAATCAGATGATCAGATTGTTTTCCGATTGTGTTCGCAAACTATGTTTGTCTTTATGTTTTTTTGTCGACACGTATTCTTTGACCGTGTGTTCCGCTGTATATGCTGGTCAAAACTTGCAATGTGGTGCCACCGGTCGATAGCTAAGTTGGGGTTCACATAACTCAATGTTCACTAGGACTTATGGTAGATATGTCTCGAACTAGTCTTCATGGGATTATAAACCAACAAACATAGTTGGTTACTAACTCAAATAACTATGAATAACTATGGTTTATGGTACTTACAACTATAGTTTTCATGGGATTATAAACCAACGTTCACATCACGTTTGGGGGGCACCACCTTGTGGGATTCACTAAGTGTGGGACCATCTTAGGTGAGGCCGGCAGTTGATTTATGGTCGTTAAGGCCCGAGTTATACATCGACTTATACCAGTTATAAGTACTAAGAAAAGCCCATTTATAGATAGAATTTTTTAAATCCCAGAGTTAAATAATGTTAATAACCAGTTAGTTCATTAATAGCCATGGCCATAAACTGTAGATGTCCTTTTCCCATTGGTTGGTTGATGAAAAAGAGGGGTCTGGAGGTTTACCCCTTTAACAACAGGTTTGTTTGATGATAGATGGGATTAACCAGCTCCCGGCCCCTCTATTTTTACCATTTAGGACATAAAATTAATTCAAAGCAACATAAACTGAGGGGGTGTAGCAATATCCCATGAAAAATCGCATGAATTCCAGGATCCTAACATGGAGGTACCAACCATCGAATTTGGACGGCACTGGCCAAGGTTTTTGAGAGCACTTGTTGGTGGCCCTTTCAGGCAGGCACTGATTACTGTGACATGGCTTGGTATGAAAGGTGGGCCAATATGTTTGCAATTAAGGCCGGAAAGACCAGTTGTCAATCATTATAAATGGCCATACATGGGGTTATGATTCCACAAAATGGGGTTATAACTGACTTATAACTGGTATTTCGGGCCGTAACTGTGTGAATGTTTTAGCAACCCCTGGCGAACCCTGGATGTATCTACTAAAACATCCCACAAACCATAGAGTTAAGGCAGTCCAGGCCCAAAAAGTATTAGTCAGTTTTTTTCGTTTTCAATTATTATTTCTACGGGGTTATCATGAACCATAAATGGGGTGACTTATCACTGACTGAAATAACTGGTATGACTCGGGCCATGACTGTGGAGTTGCTGATTTTTCGGGTGGCAAATCCAAGGTGTTATAGCGGCAACCAAAAAAATGGTGGTCAAGAAAAAGTGTAACATTAAAATTTTATATACAGATTGAAATGTCAGTTTTATCACTATTCAGGTAGGATCTTTTTTGGGGGACACCCACCTTGAAACAGGGAGTTACGCAACTTCGGATTTACCCGCCAGAACATATGGAAACCAAGAGGAAATCTGGGGTTTGCCTACTTACCCTAAAATGGTGACACACATTCATATATATATAATCATATATACACATACGTTTACATATGTATATATATATGTATAAATACAAATACAGATACAAGATACATGTACAAGATACATGTACATATACATGTACATACACATTACATATACACTTACATATGCACTTACATATACATATAGAAACATATGTATGTGGGTATATGTATGTATATATATATATACACATTCATATATTGGCTGCCAGACAAATCATCCGTGGAAAATTGTGGTTTCACAGGTTAAGCAATTCTGGTCTCTGGTATTTGGGGTAAAGCATGGTTGTTTTGAGTCGTTGAGGTTGTTCCGTTGTTCCATTTTCATGGGACACAGGAGCCTGACATCGCGAGTTCTGAATGAATTCTTTCACGATTTCACTGGCATCACTACAGTTAAGGCCCGAAATACCAGTTATAAGTACTAAGAAAACCCCATTTATAGAATGTTTTTTATCCCATTTATAACCAGTTATAACTAATAGCCATGGCCATAACTGTACGCATGATTGCTTCTTGATTTGTCCCCTAAATTCGCCTGATTTCAGCATTTTCTGCCCAGCCGCGCTGGTTCCGGCAAGTTCCGGGAAACGAGTCCGCACTAGGAACGCACGTTGCAAGAAATGAACCTTCGGCATGAGATGCATCAAGAAATTGAATGATCCAAGGAAGGAAACAGATGAATGGGTCAATGATGGAATGAACGAATGAAGGAATGAATGCCTGCATGCATGGATGGATGGATGGATGAAGGAGCGAATCAAACGAGAATGACTTTGTCTTTTAAATGGATGAAATATTCATGACGTCAATGGCATGAAATGAAGTGATATGAAGTGATGTGATATGGACTGAACTGAAATCACATGAAATAAATGACATACACGAAATAAGTGACATTGTTAAAATGATACAACATCAATTAATGACATGAATGGATGAGTGAATCAATCAGTGAATGAATCAATGTATGTTTCAAGTTTCAATGAATGAAATTGCTGAAATGGCAATGGCACAGCATGACATGACAAGTCATGAAATGACATGAGATACCCTCTGGTAAACTAACATAACTATGGAAAACCACCATGCTATTAATGGGTAAATTAACTATTTCCATGGCAATTTTCAATAGCGAACTGTTAGTTTACCAGAGGGTACAGTAATGGCCATTTATTAGTTATAACTGGTTATCAATGGGATTATACATTCTATAAATGGCGTTTTCTTAGTACATATAACTGGTATAACTCGGGCCTTAACTGTAGCTTCGTTCACCCCAGTTATAAGTAGAATTAAGAGAATTAAGCATAATTAAGCCGCTCCTTATCCCCTTTGTAACTATAGGATACTATAGGGTTATAACCTACCTAGGATCCGTGGCTAGTTCGTCACAGGTCGCACTGAGCCACCTAGCCACCTAGGTGCGGATACCTTTGACGGAAAGGCTTCGAATCAAGTGACCTTGGACGCTCGGCATTGGGCCCCAGGGCCTTTGAAATTTGTTGATTTCTACAATACGTGGGGCCCCCGCTTACGATATCCCCATGTTTTGATATATCATATCCCCATTACAGCAACCCCCAAAAAGATGCCGAGTGTTTCGAAGATGGTACGAAGTGGGGCCCCCGTTTACGATAGCTAAGTTGCTTAATAACTCCAATAACTCTGGTTTATGCTACTTATAGTGAACTAGTTACTGGAGATTATAAACCAACAAACATCACTGGGGGGGCCCCACATAGTACTTTGGTGGCTCATTCCACGGCTCGTGGTTGTGGCTTATAACCTTAGTGATTTACATGGGAGGAGCGGGTTAATGTGGGTAAAACAATGCCATAAACCACACATGACTGGGAATGGTAAACATGCCACCTATAAAAATGGTGATGACTGGGGGATGGATTATGGCACTGTTTTACCCACATCAATCAGGTAAAAAAATAATCACTATTAACCACTATGAATCACTGTTTTAATCACAATTAGTCACTATTAATCACTATTAATCACTATTAATCACTATTAATCACTATGAACCACTATTAAACACTATTAATCACTATTAATCACTATTAATCACTATTAATCACTATGAACCACTATTAATCACTATGAACCACTATTAATCACTATGAATCACTATTAATCACTATTAATCACTATTAATCATTATTAATCACTATTAATCACTATTAATCACTCTTAATCACTATAAAACAATTTATAAATCACTATTAATCACTATTAATCACTATGAACCACTATTCATCACTATTAATCACTATTAATCACTATGAACCACTATTAATCACTATTAATCCCACTATTAATGGCATTGTTCTACCCACAAAAAAAAATCAAAAAGCTGGGGTTTGTCACTAACCCTTCCACCGGTCGCCGTTGGGACGAGCCCTTTTTGCTGATGGTTGAGCTAGAAAAAGATACTGGTTACGTTATAAGGCCCGTTACGTTATACCAGTTATAAGTACTTAGAAAACCCCATCAATTTATAGAATGTTTTGTTTTTTTTTATCCCTTTTATATCCATTTATTATATAAATGGGATCTATGGGACTATACAGCATTCTATTTTGGGGTTTTCTAAGTACGTATAACTGGTATAACGTAACGGGCCTTAACTGTAGGGATTCATGGAGGTTTCGATAAATGAGGGTACCCCAAGTGAGCATTGGATGGTTTATTTCATGGAAAATTCTATTTTAAATGGATAATAACTGCGGGTACCCCCATTTCAAGAAACCTCCATTTTTGGCTGTGGGAATGTCTTGGTAATGGGATCTAATGTGCAATTGCCTTTGTCAATGATTTGGCTTCTTTTCCAGGAAAATCCACTAGAAATGGGAAATCGAAAGAGGAATATGTGTTACTTCCTTGCGTTTCCTTAAGCGAATCCAAGTGTATGGTTGATTTATGGTGATAGAACCGGGATACAGCCATGACTTTTAGGGACACTATGGACATGTGATACAGTATGTGATAAGAATATGGGTTTAGTGGGATTTATATGGATATTTACCAGTTATTTCTATGGTTCTAAATGTTGTTATCATTGCATAAATGGGATTATTCCGCTGACTTCAAACTGGTATTTCGGGCCATAACTGCAATGCTTCACGTATGACATATTACTTTTTACCCTACAATAACTTTACGCATGATGCAAATTAAACACATTATGAAGTAATACATGGAGCCCATGGGAAGGCAACCATGTGCTCCGGACAGCGTATACAAAGCCACAAAGCCAGCAAAAAACAGGCCATGTCGTGGATATATCCCATGGTGTCATCAGTTAAATCACCATAAACCATGGCCTGGAAATTATATTCCATAGCCGCCATAGCATTGACAGAAGACTCTTCGAGGAGAAAAAACGATGGTGATTTCATGGGATTTAAAGCCATAACTGATTTATGATAGCGTTCAGTTGGGGCCACATAACTCCAATTTCACTACAGTTAAGGCCCGAAATACCAGTTATAAGTACTAAGAAAACCCCATTTATAGAATGTATAATCCCATTTATAGCCAGTTATCACTAATAAATGGCCATAACTGTATGGTTTATGATGCTTATGGTACGCACATAACGAACTAGTTACTGGGTTGAGAAAAACCAACGAACATGGCTCAGGGCCCCACGTTTGGGGTTTCCCTGTATGGGTTGTCCCTAGAGGATAAGGATGACCAGGACCAAGATGGCGAACCAGAGATGTTTCTTCAGAAATTTCAAGGTGAGGCTTCAGACCCGGGGGGTGTCCTAAAATGTGGTGCCCCAGGTCGATAGCGTTCAGTTGGGGGCCACATAACTCTAGTTTCACTAGGACTTATGGTAGATATATCATGATATATCTATATAGTTGGTGGGATTGCAAACCAACTTACATCTGGGAGGCACCACCTTGTAAAATGGGGCTACCCGTAAATCATGAAATTTTCACCATCCATAAATCTGGGATCCACCCAAGTACTTGGTGGCGAACTACCCGCGAATTGTAAGTAGGTTAGTTCACCCCAGTTATAAGTGGATTAACCCTACTTGTCCCATTTATAACTGGGGTTATAACCCACTTACGACAAGTGGAATGAGCCACCATTTAGGAAACCCAAGGGCTGGTAGAAATGATCTCCGGAGAAGCGATTCTTGAGTAACCTGATAGATGTAGATGGCTGTGGAAGGTCACCATTTTTCACAGCATTTTTTTTTCGAATGTTTGCCAGGCGGTTGAACGGGATCCCAAGATTTTGTCCCCAGATGAACATACTGTGGATGGAAGAAATCCTGCACTACCTGGTACTACCTGGGATGGTAGAAAGGCTATAAATAATGGGATAAACAACCTATTAAGTGGTGCAGGATTTCTTCCATCCACAGTATTTCCCATAGATACCTGTGAAACTCTCTAGGCAAAATCTAGTTCTCCCCCTAAATCCATGTGAAATCTCTACAAATCCCGAATCCTAATAGTCTTCCCATATTTATATGGGGGGTTCTCTTTTTAATGGTAGTAACCCCAAATCATCCACTATTACTACAGTTAAGGCCCGAAATACCAGTCATAAGTACTTATAACCCCATTTATAGAATATATAATCCCATTTATAACCAGTTATCACTAATATATGGCCATAACTGTAGGATTTTCCATGGCAAACCCTCCATTTTCATGATCCCCCTATGGAAATCTCCAGATGTTTTTTTCGCCAGTTGCGGCCAAGGAAGGCTTGATGAGCAGCAACAACGCAGAATTGGCCCAGGCGCCCAGGATTTTTGGAAAACATGGACACGTGCAAAAACTCGCAATATTTTTCGGCCCCCGATTTGTGTGTATTGGTTTGGACTCACCCCAGGAATTATACTCTAGTTTCAAGATGTTATTTGCGTACCATAAACCATACAGTTATGGCCATGGCTATTAGTTATAATCATAAATGGATATTTCTATGGGATAAAAAAAACATTCTATAAATGAGGTTTTCTTAGTACTTATAACTGGTATTTCGGGCCTTAACTGTATAGTTATTGGAGTTATGTTCATCAACTTAGCTATCGTTTGGGGGCTGCACTTTGTAGCAGTGATCAATTTTGACGGCTACTCTAAAATATATATTATTATGTCATTATGTGGATCCTGTGTGGATCTTAACTTGCAATTTGGGATACCGGGCAAAATACAAATTGGTCATGGACTTTCATAAACAAGTCCCCTGAGGTTGTAACCAAGATTCTTTGGATGTGCATCCGGATGAACAACCATTAACTATACATATGGGGTACATTTACAACTGCGTGAACTTACCTTAGTTTTTCTCAAACAAACACATGCAATCAAGAATCATTGTCTTCATGGACTCAACCAATTTGTCGGAAGTTCTTGGTGTTTCCCGGTCAACCTCCAGTGTTATGTCGTCCACTGTGTAGCATACGGACAGAAGATTTATCATTTTACTAACGTAACACACAGTAACCCTAATTGGTATACATGGTTACATGGCGCCATGATTCACGGCCTATTTGTTGCCACATCTACATCCGATCAAAGGGGATGATATCAAACACCATGCCAAGTTGTCAAGGGTTTTGGCACTCCATTTGGGGACGGTAAAATGACAAACCGTTGACAAACCCATTCCCGGTAAATTTGGGAATGTTTAAGTGGTCTGTGTAGGCACTACACGACCAATCTGTTCCCACCCAAAAATACATGAGAACGGAATGACCATCCTTGAAAGTGATGATTTCATCCCTGTGAACACTTCTTGGGGGGACATAGAATTGATGCTTATACTGGGTGAACAACATGGCTCAATCATGCTCAATATTAGTCAACCCAATTTTTTTTTTGGGGGGGGATCGCTTTCCGCTTCAAATGACCAAATGTGCAGGTCTCTGGACACCCCGATTCTTTGAGCCAAATCAATGATGATAACATAGAACTAGGTGAGACCCTCCAATCATGTTGGTTTAAAAAAACGCATTAACTCTAAATAATACATCATGCTATATCCCTCTCATCAACCATAGAATCAACCAACTTATTTGTAGAAACAACTCGCTACCGTTATAACATCCGAAGTCTCTAGGATGAAGGTTTTTCAAAAGTTGTTTGTTTGTTTAATGTTTTTCATACGTTTCAGATATGATTTGTCGTTATTAATTGTTCCGCAACTATGATGTTGATACGGTTTCAGATATGATCTTGATATGGTTTCAGTTTTGATTCTTGATGTGGGTCAAAACCGTGATTTGAAGCCAACCCATCGGAACCATATCCAAATTGTATCAAAACCATATCAAAATCGTATCAAAATTGTATCAAAATCATTTCAAAACCACAAAAACAATCGAGACATCGACCAAAAGGCTGTCCCGGCACTGTTTCTGTTTCCTTTCTTGAAGCCAACCCGTCGGGAACCCTGAAAAAGGCGCTCCGTTCCCAAACCTTATCAAAACCATGTAAAAATCACATCCAAAACATTCTGAAACCATATCTAAACAATATGCCATATCCCAACAGATTCATATCTTCCAATCGTATCAAAAACCATATTAAAATCGGAAAAAAAAAACTGAATTGGACATCCTAGAGTCCTAGAGGGATTCCGGGGTTTATAACGCTATGGTGAAAACGGGGCATCATCTTGTCAAAATTGGAAACAAATTTCATCCCCACAGTTAAGGCCCGAGTTATACCAGTTTTAAGTACTGAGAAAAACCATTATAGAATGGATTATCCCATAGAAATAACCAGTGATAACTAATAAATGGCCATAACTGCAGGGTTTGGACACAATGTTCGCCACATGCTGAGGAGGGGGCATCTCGTATGAGAGAAACCCGAATGATGTAATGTGAGTAAAACAATGCCATTTTAACCATCCATGACTGGGAATGGTAAACAGACCACCTATAAAAATGGTGATGACTGGGGGATGCTTTATAATTTTTTTACCCACATGACTGAATCAACCTCTCCGTTTTTCCCAAAACAACCTCGTTCCTTTCATCTTGGAAGTGACCAACTGTTTCCATCTCAGTACGATTGACGTGTCTGACCATGACATCATGATTCATGATCATGACCCAATGAACCACGACTTCAAGAATATGGAGGTTTCCTGAAATATTAGGGTACCTCTGAATCATCTGAATCATCCTTTTATAGATGGATTTCCTGTATAAGAACCATCCCTTTACGAGTACTGCCATGAAATGGAAACCCCCCATATGAATATTGATAGAGCACAGTGTTAAGGGAAGCTAATGCCAATATCCATCGGGAAAAACGGCTGAAAAATCCAGCTTATCGATGAGCGGCTTGGAGGGGCTGTGGGGATGTCCCTACGATGCCCTTGTAGTTTTCAATAGATTCATATTATGGGGGTTTCAATAAATACAAGGTGGTGCCCCCCAGTTATGTGAACGTTGGTTTATAATCCCATTGACTAGTTCGATATATCTACCATAAATCCTAGTTATGAGAGTTATAAACCAACTTAGCTATCTTGGGGGCACCACATTGTATGGGTAGCCCAAAATGGGTGCTTTGTAATGGAAAATCCATCAATGGATGATTTGGGGGTACCTCTATTTTAGGAAACCTCTATATAAGTCAAAGACATCTTGTCATTTGGCACTCGAACATGTTTCCATGCGCCAACATTTATGAAATGATAACCTTATGTCTAATCACAACTGGTTTCTAGGGTTTTCACTGCAAGATATCTCCAGACTTGCACACTGGCTTCTAGGTTGCCGAGGAAGTCGTGGACCAGAAGAGTGCCTGCTTTACTGCCACTGGGTTTGTTTTTTTTTCGAAAATAGCCCTACAGTTGTGGCCATTAACAGTTATAAATGGAATTTTAATGATGTACAGTTTATTGGCCATAAGTGTACAGTTTTGGCCAGAAATTCCAACTATTTTTATGGGTGCAAATGGTCTTCTCATTCCATAGACTATGTTTTCTTTCACTGGTTCAGAACTGGTATTTTGGGCCACAACTGTAGAGGTTGGGTCAACAGGGGTCAAGAAACCAGAAATGAAATGGAAGCTGTTCAAAATCACGGTCGACGATTATATGGAATCATACTACCCAAGTTACTGGGGAATTATCATATTCCATTATGGGAATCCTAATAATAAAGGGACGACCGATGGTTTTGAACACTGCTCAAAGAGGGATTTCAATGGCTATGTAATATGTAAGGTTATGTTTCCGCCAAGTTCTAAGTGAGTATACCGCTTAGAATCCCACAAATGGGGTTGACTTCTAACTGGTATATACTGGTATTTCGGGCCATAACAGTAACTGGTATTTCACAATGTGGGTCACCCAGTCATCTGAACGTTGGTTTATAAACCCCAGTAACTATAGTTGTAAGTACCATTAGCTATCAACAATCAGCTGTAAATCCCATTAAATGCCCAACAGCTTGGTTGAATCCATATTTTTCTTTGGTTTCTAACCCATTCATAGGTTCTATCGCAAACGGGCCCGACAATTTATGTACGTATCTCATGATACCTGGATACTTCAGATGACCAAAGGCTCTCGACTGCCGAGATTCCACAGGTTGATGAAGCATTACACTTAAGGCCCTTCTTGGTGGCTCAGCCCACTTAGTAAGTGGGTTATAACCCCAGTTCTAAGTGGATGAACCCTACTTATCCCATTTGTAACTGGGGTTATAACCCACTTACTAAGTGGGATGAGCCACCAAGTTATAAGTACTTAGAAAACCCCATCAAAATAGAATGTATAATCCCATAGAAATAACAAGTTATAACTACGTAATAGCCATGGCCATGACTGTATATTTCCGGAACCGATTTATTGGAGGTACCTACCATATATGTTTGGCCTATGTTTTAAGCCTAAATTTCAGGGAATATCCCCACAAAATAGGGTCTCATATGGTACGGTACCTCCAGTTTAAGATCCTGAAATTCCCATTGATTATACTCCCAGTATGCCCTGGGTATAAATAGGATTCTAATGATATATAACCAACTAATTATAGGATTTGTTTGATGAATTTAATGTCCATTTATGTTAATGGCCATACAAAGTGGGGCCCCCAAACGAAATCGCTAAGTTGGGGTTCACACAACTCCAATTTCCCGATGGTTTCTGGTACTTTTTTTCCATCCTATAACTAGAATTACTGGAGATTAGTGCCACCAACGTTCACATCAATTCAATGGGAATTTCAAGATCCTAAAGTGGAGGTACCCTACCATATAAGACCATATTTTGTTGGGATATTCCCTTACATAGGCCTTATATATGGTGTGTACCTCCAAATTAGGATCCTGAAATTCCCATTGATCAATGGGCCGCACTCCACTGCTATAGGCTCCAATTCCAAGATTTCTCAGGCCATGCCCGCCCAGCTCTGCCCGAAGTATGCAGCCTGGCCGATGGGGGCCTGGACAAAGATCCCGGGGTCGGTTTGAAAAACGCTTGGGAAAAGCATGGGAAAATTCATGGGGAAAATGGGAGACATGCCGATTCTTAAGATTGATTTCTGGATTTGTTGAAATTCGTTTCGCTGATTTGTGGTTGAGATGTTGGTGGAGATGAAAGAACTCGGCGAATTCCAGGGTTTATGGCTCTACCAGTTAAGTCAGGAAGTCACCCCATGTATGGTTCATGAGAACCCCATCGAAATAACATGAAATAACAGTTTTAACCATTTACCAGTGGTATTTCGGGCTTTACCTGCTTGCTTTAGCTGGTCCCCACCTTGGCTGCCTTGGCTCAGCCCTGGTGGTTGATACAAGGTGGGGCTAACTAAGGCCACGAAATCCCTCCAAAATCGCTAAGTTGGGGGGATTAACTAAACTCCAATTTCACTACAAAGTGGGGCCCCCAAGATAGCTAAGTTGGTGAACATAACTCTAATTTCACTAGGACTTATGGTAGATATATCTATAGTTAGTGAGATTTTAAACCAACTTATATCTTGGGGGCCTCACATTGTATGATTGTGGTATGCAAATTACGAACTACAATGTGAGCCCCATCAGTTGGTTTTGATTCGCCTCAGTAACTAGATCGTTGTTTGCGTACCATAAACCATATATAGTTATTGGAGTGATGTTCGTCCCAACTTAGCTATCAAGAATCAGCTTTTAATCCCATTAAATTCCCAAATCGTCTTGGTTTTCTATCCCTATTGTTCTATGGTTTCAAACCTACTTAGCTATCATAAAGGGGGGCCCACATTGTAGTTACTGGGCTTTTAACACCAACGTTCACAAATTCCGTTGCGTCGTAGCCATGAAGCTTCCGAAGCTTCGGGTCACCTCTAGGGAGATGACCCGGAGGCCAAACTAAGTGTGAAATCACAGTTTTTTGGCCAAACTAACAGTTATCAAGCACCCCAACTCCTGAATCAAGCCGGTTACCAACCCCAACTCCTGAAACAGTAGGGTGGACAACTAGACACACCCCACAGCTAAAACAGCACGTTACGAACCAGTTACCCTCTGGTTATTTAACAGTTAGCCATGGTATAGATGGCCCATAGAAATAGATGGTTTACCGAACTTAAAAATGGGTGGATCTTTCCATGGCTATGTTAGTCATAACCAGATGGTACCCATATGCGAACCATGGTGCTGGTATATTTACCTACAAAACTGGGACATTTTTAGGGCACATGTTGGTAGATATTCCAGCACCATGGAGCATATGGGTTATAAATGGAATTATTATAATGAGTTTTATGTCCATGTATAACCCCATCATTGGCCATATATAAAACACAGGAAAGAATCATGTATAAATCACATGTTTAATCCCAATATTGTTGTCCCATCTATAATGATGTATAACCCTAGGTGTGGGAATTATAATGAGTTATATATCCATATATAATTGTTTCATGGCCATAACTGCATGGTTTGTGTTTAAACATGGATCTGGGATTGCTATCTTCCATCTGGCCGTAAAAGCGACACACATGAGGTTTGCGTGTCATCCGGGGGGCTTCTCGGCATTGAGACAGACACTGTCGGAGGCTTTGGCTGTTGAAAGCCTCATCACGGATACAAAGTGGGGCCTCCGTTTACCATAGCTAAATTGGTGAACATAACTTCAATTTCACTATGGTTTACTGTACCTGTAACTACAGTTACTGGAATTCATAAACCAACAAACATCACTGGAGGCCCCACATTGTAAGTAGGTTATCTAGCTAGTTACAACCCTTGTTTTGTTAGTGGAATAAGTAGGCTTAATCCATTTGTAAACAGGGTTATAACCTACACATCCGTGGGATGAGCCACCCATATTTTCATAACATTTATAGTGAATGTTCCCATGAAAAATGCTGATTTTCCATAGTTATGTGGCAGTTTACCAGCGGGTAAATTGTTGTAGAGATTCTATCCCAACTTATGGAGGTTAGAATCGCATAGGTGATTGCACCCCTTTCACCCCCGGCCTGTACCACCGGATTTCCTGCATTACCATCATACTGAGGGTGTTGTGTCGCCAAAAACAACTTCGATCAGCAAAAACAAGAAAGTAGGCGCCAAAAAAAGTCGCTACCACAGTTAAGGCCATTTACGAGTTATATTTATGATCATAAATGTCCATAAATCTGTTTATAATTCCATAAATGGGATTATTTTGCTAACTTATAACTGGTATTTCGGGCCATAACTACACTTCACACACAAAAAAAGTCACACCTCTGAATTTGACATGTCGGGTTCAAACATCTGGATTGCAACCCATGCAGCATATGTGGGATTTGGTGTTGCAAATTCGATGTTCGCGGCGCAAACTCGAGAGTTTGGTTTCAAATTTGGTGGGATTTGAGGTTGCACCGTAAAGAGTGAGTCGGGATCTTTACCTTTCTGCAGTGAAAAAAGGCCGTTTACCAATTATGGATGGTTGCGTATGGGGTTATGATTCCATAAATTTTCAATGGTTATAGGTATTTATCCTTCGAGACCAACGAACCAACCCAACCCGTTTTACACGGAAAGGGCGGCGTGAAATCAAGGGCTAACCACCTCTGGCTTCACCTTCAGTTAAGGCTATTTATCAGTTCTAAATGGGTTTATTTCACTTGCTTATAACTGGTATTTCGGTCCATAACTGTAGGATGAAGATCTTTAGTTTTTTAAATAACAGTTGAAAATGAAGGTATAACTTCTATAACTAGTTGGTTCTACATCATGAAATAATCCCATGTAAAACTGTTAAGAGTGACCATTTATTAGTTATGGTGATTTCTGTGGGATTACGCATTCTATAAACGGGGCCTTGTTAGTACTTATAACTGGTAAAGGAATAACTGCTGTGACTCGGGCCATGTTCAGAGAGGCCACACCGCAAGTGCTATGAGACCAGTGGAAAGTCTTGTCAAGTCACAGCCGCTTGGCACTGCAGCTGCGCTTGGTGCGTTTCGGATGTTCGGGGTCCGAAATAGAAGTTATTGTTGTGGTTATTGTTGTGGTTATTGTTGTGGTTATTGTTGTGGTTATTGTTGTGGTTATACACCCTACAATGTGGAGCCCTCGTTTATGATAGCGTTCAGTTGGTTTACAACTCTAATAACTGGGGCTTATGGTAGATATATCAAACTAGTTAACTAGTTTTCATGGGATTGTAAGCCAACAAACATAGTTGGTTAATAACTCCAATAACTATGAATAACTATGGTTTATGGTAGTTACACCTATAGTTTTCATGGGATTATTTTTACCAACGTTCACATCACGTCACGGGGGGCACCACATTGTATGGATCCATGGCCAGCAAACCTGAGAAGGTACGGCTAACCCTCCAAATTATAGTAAATTAGATCCCAGTCCCACTTCCAAGTTGGTCAACATAACTCCAATATGGTTTAAATGGTACTTATAACTATACCTTATGGATCCAAACACCTCCTGAAAATTTACTAAACCCCTAAAATTATACCCCAGTCCCACTTCCTTTCAGAAGGTACAAGTGGATCCATAGGCGTAACATCTAAGCCACATGAGCCATTAAAAAGAACTTTGGTTGATAGGTAAATATAGGGGGTTCCATATATGGTACCCCACTAGCTGGGTGGTTTATTTTATGGAAAATCCAGAAATAAAATTAATTTTTGGGGGCACCCCCAATTTCAGGAATCCCCTACATAGAGATTATTTCATTCACAAATATATTTGCAAGTCGGTTTTAAAATCATTGATAAAAAACGCGTTGAACAATGCATTCGTTTGGGAGCCGGGATCCTCAAAGACCAGGTTCGTCACTCCGCCCATGATTTGGTATGATTTGGTCAAGGCTTGTTTCCAATTGTTTGTTGATGCTACATCATTATCATAATCGTCATCATCACCATCATCATTTTCATCAACAGCATCATCATGAGCGCAATCACCACCATCAACATCATCATCATCATCACCATCACCATCACCATCACCATCATCAGCACCATCACCATTATCATCATCGTTGTCATCATCATCATCATCATCATCATCATCACCATCAGCATCATCAACATCTTCCTCATCATCAGCACTATCAGCGTTATCATCATCAGCAGCAGCACCATCATCATCATCTTCTTCATCATCATCATCATCACCGTCATCATCATCATCATCATTATCGGCATCAACACCACCAGCATCAGCATTACCACCACCATCACCACCACCATCACCATCAGCATCATCACCATCACCATCATCAGCATCACCATCAGCATCATCATCATCATCATTATCCTCATCACCATCATCTTTAGCATCACCATCAGCATCGCCACCATCATCATCATCATCAGCAGCATCATCATCATCACCACCATCAGCATCACCATCATCATCGTCATCGTCATTACAATCACCACCGCCACCATCATCATTATCGTCATTTTAATCACCACCACCACCAATAACATCATTATCATCATCATAGTTACCACCACCATCATTATCATCAGCATAATCACCACCACCAACAACATCATCATCATCATCATCAAAATCATCATCATAATAATAATAATCATCATCATCATCAAAACCGTCGTTATCGCCATCATCACCATCATCATCATCATCAGCATCACCGTCATCATCATCATCATCATCATCGTCATCGTCATCGTCATCGTCATCATTTTTTCCATCATCGTCATCGCCACCGTCATCACAATCACCACGATCATCACCATCATCACCATCATCACCATCATCACTATCATCATCATTACCATCATCATTACCGTCGTCATCATCATCATCACCATCATCACCATCATTAGCATGTGTATGCGCTCAAAAGAAGCCTCTTCAAACAACCAATGGTTGCACTCCCTGGAAAACCACAGGGGGATGGGTCAAAACTTTTAAGCCTTTACCATAGGACGCAAGGCATCAACATCCATTATATGGCCATTTTTTTTGGGTAACTACAGGTATGGCCCGAAATACCAGTTATAAGTAGATTTCAACCCCAATGGAATTATAACCCTGTTTTTAGCCAATTATAATCATAACTGGTAAATGGCCTTCACTGTAGAGTGGTTACTATAGTTATAAACCAACTTAGCTAAGTATGGGGCCCCATCCTGTAGCCAGTTAAAATCATTTATAACTGGTAAATGACCTGCCACATCACCGTGAACCCCAGGAAGGCACGAGCACTGACACGGTGGAATGCTCTGACTGGACGGTGGCTGGGCGCAAGACGCGAACAGGGCGAACGAAACGCCAACATGTTCTGGCCCGAAATACCAGTTACAAAATGGGGCCCCCAAACGATAGCTAAGTTGGTGAACATAACTCCAATTTCACTATAGTTTGTGGTACTTATAACGAACTAGTTACTGCGGATTATAAACCAACTTATAACTGGGGGGGCCACATTGTACAAGTCAGTTGAAACCCATTTTGAATTTATGCAAGTATACCTCTATTTATAACCACTTAAAACAATTTATAACTGTTGTTCCAGCCTTAACTGCAAGTGTCTGAATTAAGGCCCGAAATACTAGTCTTTAATGGTCATGTTTATGGTTATGTGGTATTTATGTGGTTTTATGGTTTAAATTTGGTTACTTCACGGACTTATAATTTGCATTTCGGGCCCCAAAAAAAGTGGCAACCCCCAAAAAGATCGAACGGGAACTAATCATGAAAAAATGTGTTCATGTTGCAACCATCAAATATGGAGATGTGTGTTTTTTTTAATAGAGTTATGGCCATTTATTATTTATAACTGGTTAGTTCTATGGGATTATACATTCTATAAATGGGGTTTTCTTAGTACTTATAACTGGTATTTTGACCCTTAATTGTATAAGTTGGCCCATAGAAATAGATGGTTTACCTATTAAAAATGGTAATTGTCTATAGCTATGTTAGTCATAACCAGAGGGTAAGTTGGGGTTAGTCACCTTAAAAAGTTCACCATTGACTGAACAGAGTGGGCGATCCATCGAGGGTTAAAAAAGCTGAAATACGGCGATCAATTGACAATTTGTGGTTACAATTAAGCCCCAAGTTATACCAGTTATAAGTACTAAGAAAACCCCATTTATAGAATGTTTTTTATCCCATAGATATATCCAGTTATAACTAGTAAATGGCCATAACTGTACATCATTGGGAAGATGACATGTATAGGTAACATTAAATAACACTATCCAGCTGGCTGTGTCGAAACACATGGTGTAGTCATGTGGGAACCGATCGTAAATGCAAGTCTAAGAATTATGAGAGGGCATGTGTATTTCAGCACCCGTGATTGTAAAACCCTGGTTCGCGATTGAGACAAACATTTGTTGTATAAGAATCGACTATTGTACGAGGAGAAATCAATATTAATATGCATATGGCATGATAATCATGTTACATGTCAGCCTTATACTGTATTCGGGCCTGCCTAGACACTGCGTTCAATAGTGATAGAAAATAGCAGAGAAGAATCAGAGCAACAAAGTTCAATGTCCAACTAACAACCCAGATGAAAAATTCAATTAAACAAAATGTCAATGAAATCCGCGATTGGTTCGCGATTGATCCGCAATTTAAAACCCGCCTGAGTAGGCCCTGCCTCACGCCATGTCTCTAAATACTGTGATATGTAGCAATGTTTTGACGATTCTCTGCGCAAAATAGTGCTGCATACGAGAGAACCCTCCCGCGATTGACACAGTTGGGATCACGGTTGATTCGCAGTTGATCGGCGATTGTAGCTGCATAGCTTCGTTTTGGATGGTTTCAAGTTCAAGAAATTGATGAAGTCTCGCAGAATAGCTTCGTTTTCAAGCTTGTTTTCAATCTTGCAGATAGATAGATAGATAGATAGGTAGATAGGTAGGTAGATAGATAGATAGACGACTGCAGCTACAACTCCAACTACCACTACAACTACACTACACCACTACTACAACTACAAATGCACATGTATTGCGATACATTACACTGCACTACTTACACTGCACTACGCTAAATTACATCTAATTACATCTAATTACAGCTAATTACATCTAATTACATCTAATTACACCAAACTACATCTACTTACACCTGTTTACATCTAATTGCATCTAATTACATCTAATTACGCTACACTTCACTACACTACACTCACTACACTACGCTACGCTACGCTACGCTACACTACACTAATTCCCCTACACTACAACTACAACTACACTACCTTACAATGCACCGCACTACAGCTACAATGACAACTGCACTACACCACACTACATCCAGCAGTTGTGGTGGAGTGAGCACTGCAACCATTGCAACCATTCCAAAAATCACAACTCCAACTACCTTTCGGTCCATCTGTGGATTCGCTCTGCCATCCGTGATTCACAACAACCAACCTCTCCTATAGGTTTCCTATTTTTGAAACTTCCGCCACCGCCTTGTGCGGTACTATTGGTAGGCCATTTTGTTCTATTTCGCCCCACCAATTAGATTGTTGATAGATGATTCTTAGCGCGGTTACTTTTTTGATAGATGAGCAATTGCCCCATGATGAGTCCCTTAATTTAGTCGGAAGCAACTGTTAAGACCCAAAAAGTCCCAATGTACATGTGAAAAATGATGGTTGACGGCTGGCTAGTAACCATAGGCCGATTACCTCAGCAACAAATATTTTGAGGCTTATTGATTACATTCCGGTAATGAAACATGGACATGAAACATCCGCATTTATTTAAATGCTGCCATGTTTGATTGCAAGAGAAAACTTCTATGGATGATCGGAGGATCCACGGTTCGTAATTGCTTACTTAACCTAGTTAGCAAGTGGGATGAGCCACCAAGTCCTTCAGTTCTATCCCCATGAATCAACCATCGATTTCAAGTTAGTTGCACCAACTTAGCTTTCATGAAAAAAGGGGCTTCACCTTGCAAACTGATAACAGTAATTCAGCGCTATTTTAGGATTGATGTTTGTTCTCTCTCCTTGTGGAATTGCGACAAAAACGTATGAAACATGGATGAGCTTGGGGAGTAAACTGACATAGATGTGGAAAACCCAGGCTTTCCATAGAGGAAATGATCTACACATGAATGCACATTCATGTTATTCCCCACCTGCCAGGTTAGGGTTGTTAGATTTTATAAGAGTTGTTCTCCTCCTCCTCGGCTAGCTGTCCTCCTCCTCCTCCTCCTCTTCTAGTTTCTCCTCGACCATGTCTGCATCAACTTCCACCTCCACTTCCGCCTTGCCAACTCTTCGCCAAGCTCTTTGCCAACTCTCTTCGCCAAGCTCTTTGCCAACTTCCCAGCTCAGTG
>Ga0126342_10005330_pt1 | contig 22373 bp, 27 predicted proteins | sample Cyp1metagenome_FD_92528 | JGI IMG/M metagenome (GOLD analysis project Ga0126342, IMG submission 92528) | Coral microbial communities from Lord Howe Island, Old Settlement Bay, Australia - Cyphastrea 1 metagenome | ecosystem: Host-associated > Invertebrates > Cnidaria > Coral ...
ATATATATATACGTATATATATATAAATAGCTATGTTGAATTTCCAGAGGGTATATGGTTTATGGTTATCCATCCCGCAATGGGAAGCCACACAAAATGCGGTGTCTATGGAAGAAAAAGAAGCAGAGATTTCAAAGAAGATGTCACCCGTGTATATACTGGGTTTAGCCTGTGGAATGAAGAGCTATTTTCAGGGTATTGGTGTAGGGCGCATACAAGAAATCATCACAATACATTTAGTTGCATTTTAAGAGGATCAAATCTGTTCATATTTGGATCTCACTTGCCACCTCTGAGGACATGATGAAGATTGAAGTGTCTCAAGACCTAAAACTTAAGACATCTTAAGGCATAGTGCATGCCGGCACTCACAAGGCTAGACAACATCAGCACAATAATGAATGGACATAGCACTTAGCACATCTTCTCATGTTCAAGTTTCTCGTGCACCTCGGAAAACCCCTCAAGCCCATTCAGTTTGGAGAATTTGGGAGGGGTCCCAGTTTTGAAGACACTGCCAAATGCTTGGGATTGCTTTGCGGTAGCATCTATTTGAAATTGTGTGGAAAATGGTGCCCGGCCCCAAACAATGCCCATGTCGCTATCTCCGCGGTTACCTGGGTTACCCAAGCCATCTCCCGTCGATCTCCTCCAAACTTGAAGAAACATACCACGCTGAGTAGGACCAACGCAAGGGCTGCCACGCACTGCAGGGAGAAGTACAGGATATGAGACGATCGCTGTGGAAAAGTGTCGCCAAAAATAATGTAAACCTGAAGCGACTCAAATTGCCAGGAAAATAGGCCCCCATGGGAGTTGAGAGTAGCGTCAACATCCAGTCACTAGTCACTAGTCACTAGTCCTTGTCGGAAACCGGTGGGCAGAGTATGGCCACGAATTATCATGAGATATACTGCACTGCAAATTGAAAGAATCTTGGAAGGAATAGTTTTCGGGACAGACACAGTTTCTCCTTTGTTTTCACCACATTGCAAGAGTCTTACCTTCTCAATCCTTCCAACAAAGATGTGATTGGCCTGTAATTTTGCTCTCCAAAACTGGGCGCTTGCTCAACCACTTAAAACGACCAAATTATTGTGTGCCCTTGCCTGCTTCATGGTTTCCACAGTCTTCAAATCAAATCTGATCATCTTCTACATCCCGGAAAACAAGCGCAAAGCCGATACAATTGTAATTTTCAAGTCTAGGAATTCCTCTTCCAGACTCCGATAATGCTAGTTTTCAAGAGGACCAATAACTAAATTCTTTTTTTTCATAATTTTCCTGGTTGAATGACTATAGTTTTCAAAGTCAGATTCCCATTTTGTTCATACAATTTCAGTGTTCTTTGATTCAATACCCATGTGCTGATCAACTCCGCATGTTTCTGACTTAAATCATTTGGAAACACCATATTTGTTTCCTAGTACCTGTACATTACATGATACAAAATAACACATATATATAATATGTCATTTAAATATACATAAAAAACTATATATTATTTTACATTGTACTATATATATAATATATATATAATATATATATATATATATACATGAAACTATTTTGTAGTATATTGTACTATATTAAATAATGTTATTTAATAAAATTTTGTCTTATATTTTAAGATATTGTAAGAATATTTAATCTCATCTTATTACATTATATTACATAATGTAAAATTATAAGTATAAAGAACATATTCATATATATATAATTTGCAAACATTATATATATATAGTATTATATATAGAAATGTGATAAATTACATTTATAAATTATAATGTCTATTATATCTATGATATATATATATATAAATTATATTATATACAACAAGTATTCCCAGCCAACACACGAAGTTTGGGGGCAACAGTTTCGGGGAACCCTTTCGGGATTGGAGGCGCAGCTCCTTTTGACTCTCGGTGCGACAAGCGCGCATTAGTCCCACCCCTTTGGGGCATACGCCAAGGTTGAAGTCCATGTGTGACCCCACATGCCCATGTGCACGGCGTTGCACTTGACAATCTATATATAGATTATATATATATATATCTATTTATTGGATTGCAGTAATATTTCAACCCTGCAGAAATCCACCGAAATCCCTAAAACACCTTCCCCACATTGTCCAGGCGACCACTGCGGTGACCTGTGAGACGCCCTGCAGCAGCACCAGCAGCATGGGCCACGCGTTCGCCGGGTCCGCGGCGCGGTGGCGGCAGTACGCGGCCTCCGTGGCGGCTTCACTGAAGCGAAGGTCCAACGTCAAACCTGGGCCATGGAGGCTGTGAAAATATTGAACATTACAGACTTATCATGAAGAATTGGGTGTGGGTGTACAATGGAAATATATATAGCTCCAACGTCTTGAACAAATGCAATTTTAATATATTTTAATGGGAAACATGATTTTAAACCGCTTGATTTCGGGGTAACCTAATTTCAGACAAACTCATGTGTCACTGAGGTGAATATTTTTTTGGGGGGTGAGGTGAGAAAGTAGAACATCGGGGGATTATCAAATGTTTCAAAACCCGGCCTCTGGAGCGCCGCAAACTGATGCTGTTCACGCTCTGTCGCATGACAATGACTGGATGTTGGTGCAAGTGTCCTGTTGCCTTGCCCCTGAAATCATGGAAACCTCAAGGGCCCCAATTTATATATATATATATATGTATTATATACACACATATATAAATATATAGTATCACATACTGTAGTATCACTTATTGACGAAACATACTGAAACCAAGGGCCACCATCTGCAACTTCTTTGGTGTGATGATGAGAATGGTTCCCTTCCACCTCATGGTGATTGCCGTGCAGAGTGTTATCATTAACCACTGCCATGGAGAAATTGTGAGGGGGTGCAGTTGACCCCAGGAGTGTGTCTGGAGCCAGCGATTTGCGCAACATACAACAATGACATGATAGCTTCCATGCGCTTCAAGCTGAAAGAAAGGAAATCCACCATTCCAGGATGGCTTTCTCTTATTGCCAATGGAGATCTTTATTTTCCAACATCCACTCCATCATTCCGGGTGAAGCCTAGGATAACCTCCATGAGATACTTCAACGTGCAGGGGAGCCCGGGGAGTCCTAAGACAGCATGATGCTTACCCTCCAATCAGACATAGCAATGGAACATCCACCATAGATTGATGTGTAATTGATGTTTTCCCATAAATAAAACCTCCATTTGTAAATATTTAATTATATTTATAAGGGGTTTCTCATTGCCACCTTTGATTACTGGAGAGTACCTGATGACTTTTGTACAAACCACTGGTGAGATATCCCAGCATAAACACGGAGTGGCTAAATCAGCATTACGGCCGCAAGACATCACATATATCCTCTTGCATGGCTTCAAACAAAAATCACAAGTTCATCATCCGGTCCTGCTTTTCTTACAAATTGTAGACACCAAGACTCATTTCTTTCCATTCATGCCATTCTCGCCGCTTTCAACCCTAAAAGGCATTGGCCAGTATCCAAGTCCAAATCCACATCTGAAAAATCCTCGGGAAAAAGATGAAAATACCTGAAATAGCACCAAAAAAACATATGTCTGATCGGGTAGCCTTAAAAATCAAACGTTTTCTCAACACGTGTCCGAAGAAAAGAGAGTGGGACGTTGTGAGGGCTCGTGTTTTTCAGTGTTTTCTCTGTTTTTTCATATGTTTTGTGTTTTTTGTCATTTACTGCATACCTTTAGTGTGATATTTATTAAGTTCATAGGTCATAGGATTTGTCAGTTGGTACTACCTAGGTATACAGCTAGATTCATGATATCAGTTGGTGCTTCATGTATATATATATATATGTATATTAAAATATCGGTATATACTACCTAGGTATACAGCTATTGCAAAGACAGGTATGTATATATATATATAATGTACATAGCACTTGGTATTTGCATTGGTGGTTTTTGCTATTGGACTGCCAGGTCGCCTTTTGGTTGACACGACAGTTCAAGTGGAACTCTCTTAGCAAAGGAAAGTGCAAATTCCAATCTACTGTCCTTGCTCAAGTAATTGCAATATTTTTTTGGCATACTTCGTGATAACTTGCTGCATCGATGCACAAAACAAGGCTGCCATTCTATCGATACAATTGTTTGGTAAGGTTGCATAGGTGTTTCTTTTACTTGGTTGTGTGCCCTTTTGGATACCATGATAAACTTATACTGGCATAATTTAAGTTTTACCCACAATCATGAGTACATTTATGATTCTAAAATGTATACCGTTATATTTGCAGTGGCACAGCAAATTACCATGGAATATGCAGGAAACGCATTTTCTGAAGCAAGGGGGAAATGGAAGTGCTCTTGGAATTTTCCAACTCTTGTGATCAACCAATATTTAAGCAAAGAGCTGTTACTGCATTAAAGCCTGGAAGAATACCATTTTATATGCATGAAAAAACATGTACAAAATCTTGTGCCTGTAAGGGCATAGGTGACATACATGCAACCCATTGCATAACTGTATGTACTATATAAGAAAATGTACATATAAAATAGTTGCATTCTAAGTGCATATGCAGCTTGGATGTGTTGACACAGCAAATGGCTATGGTATCTGCAAAAAAATATTGCTTTTATCACAAGCAACCCTCTAGATATCAGTGCATGTTTGAAGCTGCCATTTCTACTGTATATCTACTACACACTTGTGGCAATGTGCTTGCATACTGCTTGAAACCATTCACCCACTGAAGCACAAACAACACCTGAAACTTTTCATACAGTATATAGATCAACGAGCTAAGAACAGGAATGAGTATTGATCAAAAGGATGGAGAAGGGACCCCTTTCCATACGAATGCATTCTGGGAGATGCTACTTCCTAGTCCAATGTGTTGTGTCATAGCTGTTTTCTGTCCAGTTTTAAAAACAGTCTTAATTCTTTTTGGGTGTCACTCATCCTGTCATATGTTACTCATCCTGTCATAAAAGCACAGCCAAACAATTATGGTAACAGGGTATCTGCATAGATGTGCAGTGGCATAGCAAATTACTGTGAAATATGCAGGAAAAAACCTATATGTTTGGAGAACGGGTAAGTTGGAGTTGCCCTTGCCATGTGCCAACTCTTATGATCAAAGTCAGTTGCAACCAAAGAGTCTTTATTGCAGTCAGTCCTAGAAGAATTGCATTGCATATGCAAAGTACATGTGGAAAATGTGTGTACGTATTGGCATGCACTACTTATATGCACCATTCATATCATAGATGCATACAGTAGTAAGACCAAGGAACATGCAAGTTCATCAATATATATATATATACACACTTGATATGGCTACAGTGGCATTCTAAACACATATGCACCTTGGGTGTGCTGATGCAGCATATGGCTATAGCATATGCAACATCAACCTACATCACAAGGAGCTCTTGAGACATCAATATCTACTTGAAGACTGCTATTTATATGGTATATAGACATATTGTATACCATACCTAGGACCATAACTTCTTGAAGCACTGAAACACTTATGTGCCCTTGCATGTTCCTAATCTGTCCCTACCAGTACTTTGCCCCTCACCCCCTTGCATGTTCCTACTTTGTTTCCTCCCCTTCTCCTGTGTCTCCATATTGTACCCCCCTTGTGTGCCTCTAGTTATCTTCCATGTCTGTCCCTAGTTTGTCATCTTCTATGTCTGTCTCTACTCTGTCCTCTTTGAATGTCTCTATCTCATGTTTCCCACTTTGTTTGTCCCTATTTGTCACCCTTGTGTATCCCTACTTCTCCCCCAGGTGTCCCCTTTACTTCTCCCCCAGGTGTCCCCTGTACTTGTCCCCAGGTGTTCCATTTGTTTTAACTTGGCATTGGCATCGATCTAGTCCCCATTGGCCACATCCTGCGCATTTTCTTCTCACAGGGAGTAGGGGGGTGGGGGTCGAGCAAAAAAAAAATGCTCGACCCCCCCCTGGAGTAGCGTTATATATATATATTTATTTTTTTTTGCTCGACCCACCCCCTGGAGTAGCGTCACTGAAACAATCTGAAACACATGCTTGTATGAATCCTTCAGGGGAAATGGAATAGATACGTGTATTTGATGAAATGTATACATATATGCATATCCTTCCAATAGAAGTCATTGATAACAGCAAGAATAAAAAAAGAAAATAACTAAACATCAGCAAAATTGCAAGTATGTGATTTGTGGGCCCTGGTGGCTTCCCTTTCTGGAAGAAAAAGGCCGTCTTGATTGGCGTCCACGCCTCCGCCGCTCCGCAGGTCTTCTTGCAGATCGATACCTTGGAGGATCTTCCATGGCAGTTCCTTCGCTAATCGATTCAGGGTCAATGTGAGTTCAGGGGGATGGTACAGCCAATGATAGTGGGATATGACTGGATAGGATATTCCTCGATCAAATTGACCAACTGGGCTGCCAGACTGGGCCCTGTCAATCTTTAGTGGGGTATCACCAATGTTCCCCCCATCAAGATGGCAAACAGGAGCCCATTCACAAATGATTCACGAGCCGGTTTACGGTTTAAGTATCCAAATCCATAATTCTTCATCTCTCCTTCTCTTGTTCTCTCTCCACGGCCCTCTCCAAGATTCTTTTCGGTCGACTAGTCCATAATACTATTTTTGTTGATTAGAATTTGTTGAAATCGTTTGAAACCCATTTAAGTGCCCCTACATCCCTTGTTTGGTCGAGTAGCACGTTTTGGGCTCCACGTGTCCACACAGGTCACGGAGCCGCGCCAAATCACCGCAAAGCCCGAAGCCCAATAAGATACATTCATCGCCTCGGCCAAGGGAGGATATGGGACATTTTACCATCAACACATGGGGATTGAATTGATTTGACATGATTTAACATGATTTAACCATCAAATGAAGGGATAAAAACACATTTTTATCTTCTGTCTCTGGCTCTCTCTCTCTCTCTCTTTATCGGTTTTGTCTCCCAACATCTGCGTGCGGATGCTTTTCAGAATGCACGATGTGGAAAGGCCAAAATGCCTGGAGGAATCTATTTTCCATTGGACCTCCAGGAGGTTGCGTCCCAAAAATGGGGGTTGAACATGGCATCCCTCAGCAAGGATGGGGCCGCAAATGGCCATGTACAACCAGCAAAACTGGTAAATAATGTAACAGCTAAATATTTAGCTATTGAAAGATTTGGGATCACCCCGTCCCGAAATGAGCCGGACCGGAAACCCTCTGTCATCCGCAACCCCAAGGTTGGCTCAGGGCGATTCAGGGCAATTCTCGCAGTGAATGCCTGTTGGGTTTCAATCTCAGGGTCTGGGAGTGATGCGTCATTTGCTTGCAGAGCCAAAAACCAGGAAACCGGGAACCCTGAAACGCTGCTGTTGGGTGACAAAGCTTAGTTAACAATCCATTTGCATTCTCAAATATATATAGAGTTATATATATATAATAGAAATATATTGTATACACATACTAAAATATAACCGCATTTTTTATTGTCAACCGACCATCATGAAGGGATCCGATCCCATCCATGCCTGTTGTCAGTTGATGTTGATATCTTAATTCTGCTCATTCCTAGCCGGTTTCTTACCATCCACATCCATCAGGCATCAACCACCAGGATGTTCTTCTCATCATTGAAGTTCAAAACATCATTAAATTTAAGGCAAAATCATCATATTATACCGCGGTTTATATGTTGCCCTATCAAACAGCCACAACCGGGGGGGTAAATTCCCCATTTTCTGACACAACGAAAAACATATTAACTATATATACAATATAAATAAACAAATGTACACTTACAATCACTTTGTATGCTGTATAATATATATATAATATAATTATATCATGATATCTCATATGATATGTCCATTCATGCCATTTCATGCCCATTGTACCTCCATTATATACATCCCAAAAAAAAATCGGCTTAGGTGGTATCCCCAACAGCAAAGGTGATAGGAAGTGTCAGAAATCCGCACCCACTCTCCAGGACCATCCAGACTCATCATCGGAACCAAAAGGTCCAGGAAGTTAATATACCCCTGACCATCTCCTTGACTAACAGCAGTACTACCCCCAAATCATGCCCACGATAAATGGTTATGTAGGGATGGAGAATTATTTTGTTTTTTTTTCCCCGCGTTTTGGGATTTGTTTTGGATTTGCGTGGCGGTGCGTGTTGTTTGCTTGTTCCATTGCGGCAACCGGTGTATTCCTTGGTTTCCATTCATTTTCCAGAATTTTAAACGTTGTTTGGGTGTTTTCTATGCTTTTCACCGGTTTTCTTCCATTCTTCAATGGTGTTATTCTTCAATTTTTCTATGTTTTTCTTCAATTTATGTGTGTTTTTCATTCAGTTTTCACTTGTTTTCATTGATTGTTCCAGAGTGTTCATTGTTTTTTACATGGTGTTCATTGTTTTTCCCGATGTTTTCATGGATTTTTGGAAATACACGCTGTGCAAACTAAAAATTGTAGATGTATAGAGGGATGTATAGAGGTACGCATGCATGACTAATCACAACTATATGTATATGTAGATCAGTGTATTTACAAGTGTATTTTATTTATATAATTATATATATATGTAGGGTTTGGCTTAGGGTTTATTTAGGATTGGTTTATGGTTTCGTCTAGATTTGTTTAGGGTCTATTTAGGGTTAGTTTAAGATTTCTTTGGGGCTGGTTTAGGGTCTGTTCAGGGTTTGTTTAGGGTTGGATTAGGGGTTATTTGGGGATAGAACATGTACATACAACTATAATTATCTGTATGCATATCCATGCACATGATTCTCTATAGTTCATTTTGGGATGAAAACTGTGTATACAAACAACCATATATATATACGTATATATATATGTATATATATATATGTAAATATATATATGTATATATATGTAAATATATATATATATATGTATATATATATGTATACATATATATATATATACAATACAAGTAAATGTATATATTTATATATTATATGATTATATGTATATAACAAATGAAACTAGTGTATTGAAAAGTGGGCACGTTTAAATTTAATTTTAAAAAAACGGGAGGGGGGATTGAGGGGGAGGCAGCGCCTCCCCCCCAATGCATATTCGAAACACCTATTTTCACATGCAAGGTGCTGGGTTGAATGTGATACTCAAGGTGTATATGCTACACAACATGCACCCTGGAAACATGTGGAATGTAGGTTAAGGCACAATGATGCACAATAGTTTCATTGGATGCTATCATCTTGGTTTAAGATATCTTTAATGTTGGCGTACTGTATATTCTGGCTTGGTTCAGGGTTGGCTTGGGGGTTGAACATCAGAATCATCTCGATGATAATGCAAACCTTTATATATATATATATTTAGATATAGATATTGATATAGATTTAGACGTAGACGCAGATGTAGATGTAGATATAGATATAGATAGATATAAATAGATACAGATAGATATAGACATAGATATAAAGGCGACCAGGCTCCATTCCTTCCTTCCTTCCTTCCTTCCTCCCTCCCTCCCTTCCTTCCTTCCTTCCTTCCTTCCTGCCTTGCTCTCCCTTCCTTCCTCCCTTCCTCTCTTCCTTCCTTCCTTCCTTCCTGGCCTCTCCTTCTCAAGACAGAATCCAAAAAAAAACAAAACGAAAAAAAAACAATAAAATAAACGTCCTTATGTTAAATCCATTTAAATCCATCGATGCCACATATTCCACTAAATCTCCATCAAAGCCCATCATGATGGTATAAAATCATGTAAAATCCCCATACCGGCCCATACCCTCTTGTAATTTAGCTGGAAAATCACCATGTTTAACGGTAAATCATCGAACTAAATCGATCTGAATCTAAATGGGCCATGGCTCCCGGGTACCTCGCCATCTCAGAGCCACGGTGCACAAGCGCCGCAGCAGCTGGGAGATCTGCATGGCAGGCAGCTGTCGGAGATCCAATAACCAGCAGCAGGAGGGCCTCGAGATTACAGTTATTATATTTCTTATGATGTATAGTTATCCTCATTTGCATACACACACACATGTATATATATATATACACAGACAGAGAGATAGTTGCCAACAACAAATTAAATCAATACAGCAAATATATTTGCAATACTTGTTAATAAATGCTACTATTACGCATATTATGTTGATTATTGTTGGGGTTGCTGTTGAAAAGATGTTTGACGACGCACCGGTATTCCAACTACTCTTGTTGCGAAACGTATTGGGAGAACCAAAACGGTGATATCTTGAGTGTAAAGACATGTATAACCAACAAAAATGGCTGGATGTTGGGCTTATCTTGTGGGATGAGGGTGAGCATGAGGAAAATGACGACGACAATGATGATGATGATGATGATGCTGATGATGATGATGATGACAATGACAATGATGATGATGTTAATGACCATGACAAAGACGATGATAATGACTATGGTGATGATGGCGATGATGACGATGATGGCGATGACGATAATACCAGTAATGACATTGGCGAAGACGATGACGAGAATGATGACGATGGTGAAGGTGATGACGATGACAATTGCCATGACGATGACGACGGGGATGATAATGATGATGATAATGACGGTGACGACGTCGATGATGATGACAATGATGATGACGATGATAATGACGATGACGATGACTATGATGATGATGATGATGACGATGATGAAGATGATGATGACGATGCTGAAGACAATGATGATAAAGAAAACGATGAAAATGATGCTGACGATGATGATGACGATGACGATCACGATGATGATGACGATGATGATGACGATGATGATGATGAGCATGATGACGATGATGATGATGACGATGATCATGACGATGGCGATGACAATGCTTATGACGATGATGTTGACAACGATGATGCCGATGATGATGACGATGCCAATGCCGATGAGGATGATGATGATGACGATGATGATGACGATGACGATGATGATGACGATGACGATGGCAATGATGATGATGATGATGACGATGGTGATGACGAAATGATGACGATAATGATGACGATGACGATGATGATGACGATAACGATGGCAATGACGGTGATGATGACGATGATGATGACGATGATGATGACAATGATGATGACGATGATAATGACGATGACGATGACTATGATGATGACGATGATAATGACGATCATGATGACGATCATGATGAAGAAAACAAAACAATGATGATGACGATAATGATGATGATGACGATCACGATGATAATGACGACAATCATGATGATGATGATGACAAGGTTGATGACGATCATGATGATGATGACAATGATTATGATGATGATGATGATGACGATGATCATGACGGTGGCGATGACAATGATGATGATGATGATGATGATGACGATGACGGTGATGATGGTGATGATGACGATGATGATGATGGTGATGATGATGAAGATGATGATGATGATGGTGATGATGATGATGGTGATGATGATGGTGATGGTAGTGATATTCTTAATGGTAGTTATTGTTGTTTTCGTTACTATCATTGCTATTGTTCTGATGATGAGGAGGGTTGTGATGAGGTTGATGATGTTGATGATAGCCATAGTCTGATAATTATTATCAAAATAGATCATAATACACTGTATGATATGCCGCATACTGGTTGTCATTGCCAAACTGTGTCAACAAGTTGTTGTGGGTCATATTGATTGAAGTTTGTTCTGGTGAAATTCCCAGTTGGTTCGTGACGACCTCAATTTTCATCAGTTTCATCAACATCACCAGCAAAACACGGTTTGAATCACCATTTGTTGGTGGTTAACTCCAGGTTTAATCACCCACTTCCACCGGCAAAAATCGGAAAACCGTTGGTCCTATCCTCATCCAAGGAGCACAGCAAGTTGCAAAAGCTCCACCGGTGTAGGTGCCTCACCTATGATGCTTCAGGATGTTTATGGCATTTCTTGGGGATATAACGAAGGGGCCAAGGGGTCCTATCGACCCAAATCAACCAACTGCCGACCGGGGGTCCCACTTTCTAGTGAACCCAAAAATGCAGAACGGGTCACTAAAACTAAATGTTACTTGTATCTTAAGTTTGTTTTATCTGTTAGAGGGGGGTTGCTATGCGTATTTAAATCCGTGATGAATCGATTCTTTATCTGGCTGTTATCCTTATGAGTTTTTTGATGCTATAAATAAATGAAGCACCGCTTGGTAAAATTCTAAAAAATATGAACAGTAGTTTGTTTGCAGCCATCTTTCCATATCCATACCCGTCCTGTGATCGAGGCAATACAGGCAAATTGCATCTTGTAGGAACCCTGTCAGTGCGGAAAGGCGCCATAGAAATATTGACGCGACTAATGGCTGAAATGGACTGCGGCGACTGAGCAACTAAGTGATTACAAAAGCCTGCAGGCTAGGGCTGCTGACCTCCCTAAAAAGGTTGTTTATTTGCAGGTTCCTTATCATCCTTGATAAGGATATAACAATTATATAATATAACTGCATATAAGGGTATGAAAGCCCACTGGTTGAGGTAATAATCTTCGAGGGGGGGGGGCCTAAGGATCTTATACATCAGTAGTACCGCACAAGGCGGTGGCGGAAGTTTCAAAGATAGGAAACCTATAGGAGAGTTTGGTTGTTGTGAATCAGGGGTGGCAGAGCGAACCCACTGATGGATCAAAAGGCGGTTGGAGTGTCGGGCTATCTATCTGTCTGTCTGTTTGTCTATCTATCTATCTGTCTTTCTATCCACACAGTTTAAACATGGTTAAGTTAGTTATTTCCAATAGGAACAATTGTCTTCGGGACCCGACCCTCCGCTGCCTGCTTGAAAGGGCTTCCATTCAGCATCCACTGCCACCACTCCACCCTCAAGCTTCGCCCGGACAAAAATATCCTGCGCAACAAATTTTGAATGCACATGTTAAGCATGATACGATCATGCACGCTCACTTGCGCTTTTCCCGCCGAAGTCAAAATCGGTTGAGTTCCACACACAATCCATATCATGTAATTCTATACGATTCTATATCCTATATATAGAATTATATAATATTATATAGATCTCCGTCCAATTTTCGACCTTCCCACTTCGTATATCTGTCTGTGCAATTACCCGTGCATCTCCCCATGAATGCGTATGAGTAGCCGCAAGTCCTCAGCCCAGCCACTTTCACTTCCAGGCTGATTTTTCTCCGCTGTTTGGTGGTTTCAATCCGATCATCATCCCAGTCTTCAGCATCGAAAGTCAAACAAAAAAGCACCCTCCAACAGTCATGATTGGATTCTATCCACATGTTTGCTGCTGTTGTGGTTTGTAAAGAGAAGTCGGTGCTCCAAAATTCTTCACCCCAAGAATTTAAGCTCTAAGCTTATGCCTTAAATATCATGAACAGTCATGAAAATCATCAGTAACTCATCAGTTGCGAAACTTACAAGACAATCATGTCATAGTTCAATCAGTTCAATCCACATTTTCCACATCATAGCTAACCCATACACCATCAAATCATAATCCCATTAGCTCACACCAACTAATATCAAACAAACACTTGTCAAATAGTAAAACATATGACATATGAAATCCCATAGAAACATAATGTAAATAATGTGTATATATATATACACATATGCCGATATATACTGATATAAAACACTGTCAACAATGTAAAACAGTCCCTATGATATGCCCATCCCCTGTTTTCGTTCCGGCCGCCCTGGCCTCCAAAGGCCCATGCGTGACCTGGATGACCTGCACCTCCGGCAGCAGCTGCAGCGGCTCCAAACAGCCCATCTCTACCTTGGCGCCAAGGGCTACCGTCGGTTGTTGGTTTTTAAAGCACCATTCTATCATTCGAAAAAAAATCCTCCAGTTATGTCTATGTAAAAAAAACACATTCTGATATGTATAGAATTAAATTTTCCATTGTTACACCTAACTAGTTGACCAGATTATGTGCGTCAACTTAGATATTTAGGGGGCCTCAGCCTGTAAGGTCCTACGACCGGACCTAAGAATTGTTTTGACATCGTGAAAATCTAAGAGTCTAAGACTTTTTTTTTTAAACGTTGATTTGGAGGTCCAGTTTTGTTTTTTTGTTCCAGAACACTTTAGTAGCAATAAGAATAGGTCAACATCGATTCCTGTTTTTGAATTCCAACTCGCCATGTCACCAGGCCAACTGAAAAAAAAACTATGCATCAGGTCATCAAGCTGATATAAAGCATCCTTGGGATTTCCCAGATTCACTTTGTCAGACACTAGCAATGACTTGATTTCATGACTATAAGTTTCAAAATTGTGGCAAGCCGCAACAAACTACGCAAATTATCATGGACCCTCTGGGAATTCAATCATCCCTTGCCAATCTTGATACCCTGCAAAGAACGGGGGGGGGCATTATATCCCCCCAGAACATCGCAAAATGCCAAAATGATGCAAAATGCTTCTGCTTTGCCGGCAACTTCACCATACATGGTTGCTTACTTGTGGCCATATTGTTGGGTAGTTCTATCCATTTTATTATAAATTTCTTCATTTCTTCATTAATTATCATAAAATTCACATAAAAATCTCATGAATGCCGACCCTGGATTAATAATCCCCCAGGCTGCTTGATTATCAGATTATCACCACTATCGGGAGCATCGCCCTAATATTCATAAGATTTCATAAGCCATGGTCTATTGATCCAGGGTTGACAGTAATTACATAGCCATGTAAAACAATAACACATCAACCTATTTTTGATGGGTTATGCCATCCAATTATGATGATTTTGGGGATGGTTTATTGTTTTCACCACATGACATGACTTCTCCACCGCGCCTTCGGCGTCTTCTCGGCCTTCGCTTCGCCCACCTTCCGCCGCTGGCGACGGCCCAAGGAGATACCACTGGCCTTGCGGCCAAGGCAAAGGTGGTTGGTTAAAAAAATAAATGTGGGGCATTCAGTGGTCACCAGGGTTATTGTCCAGTAACTGGTAGTAATAATTAGGTAATAATAACAATTCAAAACTGAGAAAGTGTATAGTCACCAGTAACTGAGTTGCTCAGTAGGCCGATCCTCCAAGCAACCAACCAAACTTGGGGAATTGGGGCCTTTACCGACCAACGAAATACCGATTTACGAAGCAAACATGATAACCTTTCTCCCATGAGTTCCAATGGTTTGAATTTCATCATCATTATATCATCAACATCATACATCATTATCCACTGGCCATTTAGGTATCATCTGGGTTTGGTTAACCATCATGGCTATGTGCGGCTATGTTGCTCAAAACGCAATCCTCCAAACCCAAATCATCCACGATGATATGATCCTCCAACAATCCTAAAATTACCTACAGAAAAGCAACATCATCTATATAGCCCCAAAACGGGGACATCAATGATCATACACTGTGTAATCTGCAGTAAAGATACTCTGAAATAAGAACATAATTTTAAAATTACATTCAGCACGCATCTCAAATTCATTGAAACATACTGCGGATGGAAACAATCCTGCACCAGCTGGTAGATGGTTGATCCCTAAACCAATCCCATTCTTTACAATGTTTCATAGCCACCTAAGGGGTACCAACTGCAGAATTTCGCCACCACTAAGTCGGGTCCATCAAACAGCGGAGCTTTCCATGGCGAACCGCTATTCAACCGCTATCATCAAATATTAACCATTATTCAAGCATTATTCCACCACTATCAACCATTATTGTCTTGTTTAAATCCACATTAGATATATAATAACTATTTATTGATTTTGGGATAGTACCTAACAAGTAGTCAGAAATATATCTGAATTACAATAATGTTGGTTCCTGATTAGTGTGGTGGGTCGCTATTGTAGTTTTTTTTTCCGAAATAATTCTGACCCAGGGAAATTGATTGGGTGGTTCGGTTTTGTAGATTTTATTTTTGGTGTGTTTTTTCAGTTTTTGTATTTTGCTTGATTTTTTTAAATTGTTTTAAATTATTTTCTAATTTGTTTTTTAATTTATTTCAATCTTTCTGTGTCTTTTCATTTTTTAATAACAAAACTATATTATATATAGTTCATTTTTTCAGTTTTTTGTTTACTTTTTCATTTTGTCATTAGCAATATTGATCCTAAATGACATGTTTGTTGTGGTGGTAACTCTATTTTGTTCAGTTTTTTTTTCGAAGTAAAACAAATCCAAAATCATTCTCTCCTTTTTTTTCCTTTCCTTTGCTAATACTTTTCTCTTTTTTACTTTCTTAGCTTCATTCTTTTGGAATTCTCAGAAATGCCCAATTTCCCAAAATATATGATGCCTTATAAAAACCCAATAAGAAAACAGTATCCAACCAATTTTTCAAGGGGGTAGTCCATGAGCAACCCTGATCCTCAATAGTAACTAGTATGTTTGCTGTGGTGGTCCTCTATTGTGTCCATTTTTTTTGGAAGTTAAAATTTTCGAAAATCATGTTCTCCTTTCCTTTTCCTTTCCTTTGCTATAGCTTTTGTCTCTTACTTAGTTCAATTCTCCTGGCATCCTCTCCTTGGTTTCTATGGCGTTTCTATGGGTTTTCACAAACTTTCTATGGAAATTCTATGTAATTTCTATGGTGTTTCTATGATATTATATGGTGTTTCTAAAGGTGTGTCTATGGTAGTGCTGTGGGATTCCTATGGGGTTTCAAAAGGATGTCTATGGGATTTCCTTTGGATTCCTATGGTGCTTCTGTGGAATTTCTATGGGATTTCTTTGGGATGTACATGATATTTCTCTTGGGTTTCTATGAGATTACTATGGGATTAAAACACGATTTCTATGATATTTCTAGAGGGTTTCTTTTGGAATTCTCTAGGGTGTCCATGAAGTTTCTTTGGAATTTCTATGGTGGTATGGGATTTCTATTGGATTCCTGTGAGAATTCGATGCTATTTCTATGATATTTCTATAGGATTACTATGGGATTTCTATGGGGTGTCAATGGTATTTCTATGGGATGCCTATGGGGTTTCAAAAAGATGTCTATGGGATTTCCATTGGATTCCTATGGGTTTTCCATCATGTTTCTTTGATATTTCTAGAGGATTTCTATAGGATTTCTGAAGAGATGCTGTGGGAATTCAATGGTATTCTTATGGAATTCCCATTGGGTTCCTATGAGATTTCTATGATATTTCTATGATGTATCTATGGGATTTCTTGGGGATTCCTATGGTTTCCTATGGCATTCCTATGGGAGCCCCATGATGTTTCTATGATTTTCCTATGGGATTCGTTTCGTGCAGGAATTCTACAAAATTCTTATGGGATTTCTGTGAAATTCCTATGGCAGTTCCATGATATTTCTATGATATTTCTATGGGGTTACTATGGGATGTCAATTGAAAGTAAGTTGAAATCAATTGGAGATCAATTGAACGTAAACTGAAAATAAAATTAAAATCTATTGCAAATAAATTGAAAATCAATCGAAAATAAATTAAAAAACATCAATTGAAAATAAATTGACATCAATTGAAAATCAATTGAACGTAAATTGAAATCAATTGAAAGTAAGTTGAAATCAATTGAAAGTAAATTGAAATCAATTGAAAATCAATTGAAAGTACATTGAAATCAATTAAAAATCAAGTGAAAGTAAATTGAAATCAATTGAAATCAATTGAAAATCAATTGAAGGTAAATTGAAATCAATTGAAATCTATCATTTTTTTAATTTCCATTTATGCTGACCCTGGTCCCTTGAACTTTCCAAATTAATGAGACTCAAAGAATTGTTTGGGGGGGGGAGGCTTCACACTAATCAGGATACTACATTAATTCACTAATCTGAAAGAAGGCTCCTCTGGGATAATTCCCCTAACCATTATTCCAGTGAGGTGGCAGTGAGGTCCTTATAATTTACCCAGATATAATTGCGATTTATAACGGATAATGTTAAGCGGATTTGGTCAAACAACTGGATAGATAGATGGATTTTCCTTCAAAAAAAAGCTACTTTGACTATAGTCCTCTATAGTTACTGTAACTATAGTTATTGGTGAAACAATGGATAGATAGCTTGGTAATATCTATAGCTACTTTGACCCCATGGCCATCCATGGCCTCCAGCAACTCAGCCAGCTGCGCTTCCATCTCCGCCCCCACAGTGCCGCAGAGCTCGGGCCGGCACAGGCTGCGCGCCGCGGCCAGCTCACCGTGCTGCACGCACCAGGCGAAGAGGGGACGCACCTGCTGAAGATCAAATGTATTCAATGGAAAAATCATGTACTGTAAATGAATAATGGTTGATAATGGTTAATGATGATAGAGGTTTATAGTGGTTTTAGAGGGGTGAACAATATTAATAATACATTTTTTTCATGGTTAATAGCGGTTAATAATGATAGAGGTTAATAGTGGTTAATAGTGGTGAACAATATTAATAATACCTCGTTTTTCATGGTTAATAGCGGTTAATCATAATAGAGGTTAACCATGAAAAACCAAGCATTACTAATATTATTCACCCCTATTAACCACTATTAAAAGCGGTTAATAATAATAGAGGTTAATGGTTGTTAATAGGGGTGAATAATATTAATAATACCTGGTGGTTATAATAGTGGTTAATAGTGGTGAAAAAATAATAATACCTGGTGTTTCATGGTTAATAGTGGTTAATGACATTTAATAATGATTAATTAGTGGTGAGTAATGGTTAATAGATGCTAATGGCTGTTAGTGGTGGTTCATAAGGGTTTATAATGGTTAATACAGTACATCTTAATAATAGTTAATAATATTTAAAAATCCATCCAAAAAATGAACAATGGTGATTAATAATGGTTAGTAATGGGTATATATAATTAGATACACATGGGTATATTTATATATCATTATGTGTAAATGGGTATATGTATGATCCCGTCTTCCGCCCACGAGGCCCCCCCCCCGAATGGGATGGGTCTCCAGGTAGCACCCCCCCTTCCCTTCTATTTGCAAGCTATTGGCAGCATTTCTGAAGTCCAGCCTCGTATTTCCTAGGTTTTTGCAGCGATTCTGACTACCAGCCTCCCATTTACTAGGTACATGCTACCCTTTAGACGACCTACGTAGCACACATACTCCCTCAAAGTACCTACGTGCTGCCTATAGTCATATATACATGTGATATGTAGCTACTTCCTATACATATATGTATATATAATTTTATTTATATATTCTTTACATGTCATAGATACAAACATGAATATGTATAAATATATATATATAAATATATATATATATATAAATATATATATATATATATATTCATATTCGTATTCAAATATACATGTGTACATATATAAATATATATATATACATACACAAATATACACATATTCACATATATAAATATATATGTACACATACATACATCTCGGCACATACATACATATATTTGTTTATTTATTTATATTGGTATTTATATATATAAATACACATACATGTTTACATATATATATATATATTTATTTATATATTTATTTATGTATATATATATATACGCAGTACCACACCCCCACCACACCACAGGGGGGGTTGGGGAACATAGCTCCTGTATATCCATACCCATTCCTACTACTAACTACTATTCACTATTACTCACTACTACTACTAACTACTACTAACCCCCCCAACCCCCTACCCACCCACAGGGGGGGCGGGGAACATAGCTCCCGTATATCCATACCCATTCCTACTACTAACTACTACTCACTCACTACTACATACTACTAACTACTACTAACCCCCTCCACCCCCCTACCCACCCACAGGGGGGGGCGGGGAACATAGCTCCTGTATATCCATACCCATTCCTACTACTAAATACTACTAACCACTACTAACTACTACTAACTACTACTAACTACTACTAACTACTACTAACTGCTACTAACTACTACTAACTACTACTAACTACAACTAACTACAACTAACTACTACTCACTACTCACTACTCACTACTCACTACTCACTACGACTAACAACTACTACTACTACTACTGCTGCTGCTGCTACTACTACTACTACTACTGCTACTGCTACTGCTACTACTACTACTACTACTACTACTACTAACCCCCCCACCCACCCACAGGGGGGGGCGGGGAACATCGCTCCTGTATACACATACCCATTGGGGGGAGGGGGGGGGACCTGGGAGGCTGCATCATATATGTATATATATACATCATAGCTAAATAAAGCATTGCGATATAACTGGAAAAATGTGGGAAACCCAAATAAAAATATACTACCATTTAGGGAAGGTTAAAACGGATTCATAAGAATGGTGATGACTTGGGGATGGTTTATGGCATGGGGGTTCCCATTACACAGGTTACTATGGTTTGTATCCTCAGCAAAACAACTCTCAAATGGATGGATGATATAACCGTTAACCGTCCGGTAATCAATCGTGGCAATGAACAATCCCCCAGAAAGAGTTCGATGATTTTCCCAGCGAACAAAACTTTCATTTATACGATATTTTACATTGCCACGTTGTTTCGTTTTTGTTAGTCACAAGTATGACCCGCAAACAATGGATTGATATGGAACGGATATTCTGGCGAACCTTCGATACACAGGATCACAGCTCATTTTTAACAAGGCATCTCAGTCCCTACAAAGTAAGAAAGTAGAAATTTACCTATTTACCTGTTTTACCCTGGGGCTAGAGTTTGGAGCATGGGACACAAAGTAGTTGGGCGGGCTGGAGGGACACGCTAAAGGTATCTGGAAGATATTTGTTTGGATATTTTAGGGGAAACATATGATGACACATGTTGCGATGCTAATCCATAGCATACACTCAACACCTCCAATTTCCATGGTCGCAAAAAACATCCTACGACTGGTACCATTAAACAATTTTGCCAACTATTCGAGGTACCACCTCTTCTGTTTGGTGGTTTCAACCCAAAAAAACGAATCAGTTGGGATCATCATCCCATTTCTATAAGCTTTGAATATTCAAAACATATTCTAAGCAACCGCTAAATATGGACATACGGTCCCTTTTAGTAAGATTTTCCACTATAAACCATCCAGCTATTCCCCCCATGACTTAGGAGACCTCCATATGGATACCATCCCTGATATACAGTGGTAAACATCATCCCCCAAAATGAGGCCCACCTCCTCCTCTCGAAGAAGCCAATCGCAGCTGCACTGGCAGCAACACCTGCACGCAAAGCGAGCAACACCTGGGTTAAGACTAAGATTAATAGCAAAATTTTAGTATATGTTAGTCAATTCCTACTCAAGTAGTGATAATTAAATTGAAAGGGTTCTATCAGTTTTATCCTTTTTTTGGGTGGTGCTTTAACCCATCCATTTCGGAGGGTTGATACTTTTGAATACTACTCTTGATCCACCCAAACCTAGAGGAAAAGCATGCTTTTTCAGCATGCAAATCAAAGACATTCTTGCATGAGTTCCCTTACGCCAAACCGTTGGTTTCTCACCGACCTACTGACATGATCCCTACAGTTTGAAAATGGTTTATGATTGTGACATGGTATCAGCACCCTCTGGTCAACAGATCTGACACTGGAAAATCATATTTTTTAATGGCGGGATTTATTGAGACTGCCAAAGGTGCACGTATATAAATCTAATATGTGCATTTTTTTATCTACTGCATTTATTTGCTATCTATTTATCTTTTTTACAGTATTTTATTGTTTAATGTGTGTGAAATATAGCGTGTGTATAATACAAAATATATCAATGTATGTACATATATATATATAATCCCTTCATTGGTTCTATTGAAGGTTGGAACCCCCCGGGGCCTGGCATCACAGCCGCATAGCTGCAAACAGCAGCTGGTGGTGCAGGCGAAACGCTGCAAGCAGCACAGCGCGAGACAGTCCTCGTCGCAAGGCTTCAGCTCGTCCTGGCCCCCGTGCTTGGGAAGATGGTGATTTCTGGGACGTTGCAGAAGGAAATGGACATTAAACTGGGAAAAATCCTGAAACATCAGGGTGTGAAAAGAAACGCAAGAATAATGCAGAGTTATATGATTCGCATCGAGCCACAGATTGGAAATGTTTAAAAATACTTTTTTTCATTTATTTTTCATTTGGGTTTTCATTTGTAACTTCATTTTTTTCATTTTGTTTTTCAAACATTTTTTTGTTTTCATTTATTTTTCAGTTTTTTTCGTTTTTTGTTTCTCCAAACTTATTTTTTTTTCATTTGAAAATTTCAAACATCATTTTTTTTCATTTCAGACTTCATTTTTTTTTCATTTTAAACTTCATTTTTTTTCATTTTCCTTGCCCGTGGCACCTGAAATCCAGGAAAACCATGAAAAACAATGAAAAACAATGGAAGACAATCAAAAACAAAGGAAAATGAAAAAAAATGAAGTTGCAAATGA
>Ga0126342_10005331_pt1 | contig 22372 bp, 23 predicted proteins | sample Cyp1metagenome_FD_92528 | JGI IMG/M metagenome (GOLD analysis project Ga0126342, IMG submission 92528) | Coral microbial communities from Lord Howe Island, Old Settlement Bay, Australia - Cyphastrea 1 metagenome | ecosystem: Host-associated > Invertebrates > Cnidaria > Coral ...
ACCAATTGCCAACCAATCGCTCAGCCTATCGCGATGCAGGTTTTAGCAATCGCGCAAAGCAAAGTAAACGCATCAATTCATAAATTTGTGACCTGCTTTTACGGACGGCTCCCATATATATATAATTATATTAAAAAAAAAATATATATATATATAAATAAATATAAACAAATAAATGAATAATATATAAATTATAAATATAAATAAATATCTGAATTCATGGTGAAATCCCTTGAGGCCGTCGCCCATCATCCCTTCAGATCCTCCCATGGATCCCATGGCGAGTTGCCCCAGCACAGTTCTCGATGTCCAGCACTTTTGGCTCACCTCAGCGGGGTGCCTTCGAAGCCAAGCGGATAGCTGTCATGGCTCATGGATATCACTCCGATATGGGATTCAATCCGCATAATGGGCACTTGACACACCTACATTTTGAGTTGAAGCTCGAGCTTCTGAGTTATTTGTGCATTTGTTTGTTGATTTCTTAAGCAGCAAGATCTCTTTGCAAATGAAGGTTTGAGTGGAAGAAATCATCTATAAATCATCCAAATGGGGGAGTCCTATGGAGTCCTGGGATGAACATCCAACAATCAGAGTGGTTTGGAAATCATTGTCCCCCCTGGGAGGAAAACAACAAAGACAACGTAACACGTACGTTTGCTGAAAAGATCATCCCTAAGAATTCAAGAACGCGCCAACTGCGAATTCAAAAGTTCCTAAGGTTTCCTAAGGATTCCTAAGGATTCCTAAGGTGTCTCAACTGACAAAAATGTACAAAAATCATTCACCAATCTGACCTAAGCCCCGTTCTGGGATGGTCCCTTCAGTCCCTTCCCATCGACCAGGCTGCTGCCCACAGCAACTGCGGAGACCTGCTGGGGGTTGTCGCCCGTCCAGTGAATTCCCACCTGTGCCCGAAATGGTCACAGTGGATCTCTGGGAAGACTTGGACCCGGACCCTGATAGTTGTGCCTACAAGATGGTCAGTACCCTCTGGTAAACTAACATAGCTGTTGAAAATGGCCATTTATAGTTGATTTACGTACCCATTGAAAATGGTGATTTTCCATAGTTATGTTAGTTTACCAGAGGGTATATGTCAGTATGCTATGATCATCTATGATCCAATGGGATACTACTGATTGCTACTGCAATGGATCCAATGCTGGTGATCTTGTCATCCAATCATGTCGGCACCAGCTCATCAGCACCTGAAGAGCCAAAGAATACAGGGCTGCGACTTTCTGCATGCACTCGCGAGGAGGAAACTTGAAGACACCTGGTCACTGCAAGCTTTGACCAGAGAAACAACTCTTGCTCAATTGGACCTGATCGAACCTCACATGTCGTATCATGATATCATGTAATAAATTGTAATAATGGTTTCTATCAAAGTAAGCACGCCGCATCCACGAAGAATTCCAACGCCAAGGACTTATCTTTCAGCCTCCCAAACAAAAAAAACGGATTTTTGTTCGGCTTCACACCAGCCCATGGGGCTACCTGTGTCATCAGTGATGGAACCATCCGCAAATTTGAAACAAATGCTGTTCACCGCTTCCAGCTCCAACTCACCGTTGTTGAACTCCTAAAATGGCTGAGTCGGCCTGACATAATGTCACGGGGATCCAGACCGCGGGGGGAAGCAGCAAAGTCCCTTGCCATATGTTACTGTACATCATGTACCCTTTGGTAAACTAACGTAACTATGGAAAATCACAATTTTTAATGGGAAAATCCACTATAAATCACCATTTTCAATAGCTATGTTAGTTTACCAGAGGGTACTCATCATGTTTTCATCATATCTCAACATACTCTCACGTCACTACAAACGGTGTTGCTGAAATCTCGGAAGGTTGGAGGCTGGTCCTGAAGCTTCATGTCTTCATTCACCAAAAACTCCAGCCTCTAGCGGAACGGCAACGCTCAACACAGGAATATCACTGTAGCCGGGGTTATCCCACGTACTGCAATCATGTCCTTGCCGCCACACTGCTGGTGAAATTTCTATATTTCCCGTCGCCACTGTACATATATATATATATGTATATATACATATATTTATATACGCATATATATATATATATATATACATATATTTATATATATGTTGATGTATATATATATATATTATACTTGTGTTCATTCTTGGCCCATTTGGCAACGAGTAATCAGTCCATACCATCCATGTCAGGAAACATTGGGGATGGTTTATGGTTTTGGGCTTCAAAAGCAATGGATCTTATTGCAACAGCCTTCATTGAAGGTATATCTAATGATCCTAGGATATCATAGGGTCATTTCACCATTTTGGTATATCTTGGTTGGTTTAAGTTAAAAACCAATTGAAACATGTTAACAACATTCATGGAAACCCTAGTTTTGGTCTAGTTTGGTATAGTTTTGGTGTAGTTCTAGTAGAGTTTTATCATGTTTCTCCCCATTTGCACTGAGGATCTGTGACCTCTCAGAAGTCCGGTCCCCACCTGTCGCCATCTGTGTCCTCCACCAGCAACGTGCGCGCAGGTGCGGGCGGGTCACCTAGCCACTGGATGCCCGCACGCATGGCCAAACAGTGGACGCCCAAAGCCTTCTCCACCTGAGCCATTGGGAGTTCATAGGGAATCATACCCCATGAATTTACATCATTGGAAATGATGGGATGATATTCCCAAGACTCTTCTCATTCCATCTCATTCCCAAACACTATCTCTGTTGATGGATCCTGCCCTCCAGTGAGAAATCCACTATCAATGGTGGTTTATAGCTACGACAATCAACTAACTAAATGGGTGATTTTCCAGCCGGCCATGTTCTGATTACTAGAGGGTGTGTATATTCCATCATTATATTATGAGATGACATTACAAACCATCCCAAGCCATTCAATTCCCCCCCAAAAAGTCTCTTATATACATGCGTGAGATTTATGGGGATGCAAAAGCATTGTTGAGGTGCTGAATTTGTGCACAATCAAGAGCGATAGGCAAGTGATAATGCCAGCTGTATGTTGTGAAAGCTGCTGTGTGTGTGTGTCCGAGGAGCTTGGGGATGTGTGTTCGTGTAGTAGCAGAAACGGAAGTAATGTCAGTAGCCCACTCATGGTCATGTTTGTGAACGAGTACCCGGTAGTAGTGCGGCTGCATAGACAATGAAGCATTGATTAATCAAGAAGGCGCATTGGTATCAGCTAAAGCCCACAACACAAGGCAAAAAGCTTGTGTTCGTTCAGTCCCTCCCAAAAAGTCAGTGATGTTAGCCGCGCAGCGGTTAATGAATTTCAGTGGATGGAATTAAATCGGGATGTCTAAATACCATTAAATATATAGCCTAACCCAAACATTCATGACCTAAATCATCATTTTTTAAATCAGCGTTCCATTAAATGGTTGTTTTAAGGGTATATACCCCACTGTCAGACACACTTCAATGGATTCCAGCCTCCAGGAATGCATCACTTGGGGTGTGGCGCCACAATACTTCTAGAACTTCTGGGCAAATGTTCTCGAAACATTCACCATCATTTAATTACTAAAATGTGTGTATGTTGCTGAAATGTACCTATCTGAATGTTTATTGATGTGCCATGATCTTTCGTGATGTTTCATGATGTTTGCATTTTACGATATTTTACGAGGTCAAACATAGGCTTCCCCACCACAAATTTTGGTGAAATAACGCGGCAAAATTGTGAAAAGCGGTGAAAAGACTTGAACAGCAGCCAGCAACAGCATGAAAGAATGCACTTACTTACATATGTTTTTTATATGTCTTGTCACATTTGGAATGCTGGATCCTGCGTGTCAATAGCCTCACCGGCTTTTCCTCCATGGCTGTGGTACCAAGATGCGCGATCTTTCTCTTGAAGCGTGATCTCCCCCTTCTCATCTGTCAGCATTGCTCTAGAAGCATCATACCTCAACAGCCGGTGCTGTGTGACCCCCCCGGCAGAAGTTTGACCCCCTGTGGCCCAACCAAGCCATCTTTCCACACTTGCCCTCGCCAGCGGCTGCTTCTGAACTAACATCACCAGTAAATAACCGGTCTTCAATCCATACTGTGATTGTTTTGTCCCGGACCAAAATTCAGGTGTCCAAATCCCAAGTCAAGTCTCGTTTTACCGGGTCTCAACTTGGGTCCAGAAGTCCAGATGCTTGGTACCAGTTTGCAGTAAGCATTGCCAACGATCGTGAGGTAATGAACTTTCAGACCATCTGATGTCACATTTAGCACATCAAGGTGATAAAGTGGTAATTCCTGGGTATAGCATCGGTTTACCCCCTCAATCGAAACCAGTAAACCCTGATGGAAACAATGTGGAAACTACAAAAATCACCAAAACTCGGGTTCCTTTACACTATATTATATACACTCCAGTACTTTAACATAGCTATGGAGTATGGCCCATAAACAAATGATCTACTTATATCATCACATTTAATTCTATTTACCGATTTAAAGCTAGAGGAAAAAGGGTGATTTTCTATAGCCATTGGGTCATCACATGTCATCACCAAATGATCACCATCCATGTCAAGTCCCAAAAAATCACAAAAAAAATCTACAGCTCCATTTCAGAGTTGCCGCAACCAACGCACGTTCTCCATCTCCAGTTTGCCGTTCACATACCTGGAGATCCCTGGGGAGAAGTCGCTCACTTAATGATGTTAATGTGCCATAGTCAAAAATGGTACTCTCTGGTTATGTCAAAATAGCTATTGAAAATGGCCATAGAAATAGTGGATTTTCCCATTGATAGCATGGTGATTTTCCATAGTTATGTGAACGTTTACCGGAGGGTATATATGGATCTGGATAAATTGCTCATAGCCGTAGCCATTGAAAAATAACAATCTTTAAATGGTAAATCATCATAAATATTCATAAATCATCTGTAAATTGACCATTTTCCATAGCTATGTTAAGTAACCAGAGGGTATCATAATTCACTCACCTAAAATATTCAGTCATTTTGGATAGTTACATTGTGGTCATCATTGGTCATCCATCCTATGTTGGGAATCCGAACATCATCCGTCCAACTTTTGACAATGACAAGTCTGCATGTCATTGATATGTCAATTTCGGACGAGTACACCCCGGTTGATGAAAATTAGGGGTATACATAAATATGTCACGATACTTGATGACTTTATATATGCAACTTATTATTATATAATATATATATATATATATAAATATGTGTGTGTGTGTCTGTGTGATTAATTATTCTATGGGTTTTAAGAGTGGTTCCTGAACCGCCAGGAATGCATCCCAAGTAGAATACTTACCTGCACCTGGGCACCATGGCACACCCGCAGCTTCCACCACTCATGAAATGAGCAGATTCCACTGGTGACCCCAGAATTTCCTGTGAAATTCCTTACCTTTTGTTCTTTAATATAGCTATGGTAAATCACCATCTTCGAATATCTAAAAAAATCTAAAAAATTGGTAAGTCATCTATAAATGGTTCGTTTTCCATATATAGCTCTTTTAAATTACCAGAGGTGAAAACATGTCCCACCACCAGGCCTACTTTGCAGGACCAGGCTTGGGGATTTCACCATTTGCGGCCAAGGCTCTCTCGCAGCCTGCCCTTGGGGTCGATTAGAAACTGGATGCAATCGCCATCCACGTCTAACAAGTCCATGGCCGCACTTGCACACACTAAACTAATGACAAACAGAGGGCTGGCTTATTAAAAAAAACAAACATAGCAAACTCTAATGATAGACATCCATCATCTAATTTGTCACAATTATAAACCTACTGACCTACTGGTTGTTCATTTAGGGATGTTCCTCAACCAACGAGTGGGTTGGAAGGACATCTATGGGCCTCCAAATGGCTTCAGGTGGAATGGATGACAGCCCAGATATGCCCATCTTGTCCAATCCAACATGTGCCGGACACCAACCAGATGACCAAACAATTCTTGCACCAGCGTAACCGTAACCCCATGACCAGCAGCTATATATCTATCTATCCATCTATCTGTCAATCTAATCTAATCTAATCTAATCTAGCTATCTATCTACAGTATATGTATCAAGTACACCCACCATTCTTGGGTTCCACTCTCATGATTGCCGATTTCTTTTCTAATTAGTTACTAAACCCCATTCGGCCCATTCGGCCCATTCACCCCATGCTATCAGCACAAATGTTTGCAACTCATCCCTTCCACAAGATTCTACAAGCACTTTTTGAGACCTGCTGCACACATCTGAGGAGAGAAGTCTATCCTCAGGGAGGGTCTCGTTTCACCATCCACCCTTCAGCAATCAAACATGGCAACTTTTTTGGTGAAATCCCACGGATTTCATCAGCACGGCGAAATCCCATGGGATTTCAATGGTTGCAGAGGAGTTCTAATTGCCACATTCGATTACCAGAGGGTATTCCAGACATGGGCGACCAAATGCACATCAGGCTGGCTGTCGATACGTATCTCCAAACATGTCATGCTGTAAAGGGATAGAATCAATGTCATCATGTCACCACATGTCACCCATACCCAGGAATCAACACACGGTGTCTCACCATGCTTGAATGGCGGACTGTACAAGCACTCGCACCGACTTTGCGCCGTCACGTTCATCGCTGTTGGGTCGCTGCCGGAGCGACGTGTCGTCATTTCCGCGGCACGGGGCATGACGAATAAGGTGAGACGAGTGAGTCAGTGAGGGATCCGGAGCGATGAAACGTCGACTCCACTGCCTCCAACATAACTGGCATAACTGACATAGTTGTTTCGGCGGAATCATTTCGCTCAAATCGAGCTTGGATCAGATTGATTCTGTCATATAAGCAAGGTCTTTTGTGCAATTGCAACATTTCAGGATCGTGGTAGCCAGCAAGTCAAACTATCCCGACATAGGATTAAGGGAAAAAATGCAAGAAGTTAGTTGTCATTTGAATGGCAAAAACCATCAAAAATCAGGGTTTCCTGCAAAGATTATCAAAGATTTCCATAAGCCAACCCTAGGAAAACATAGGAAAACAATGGAAAACAATTGTGCAATGTCATTTCTCTTCATGTCAGTGTCCAAGCAAGACCTTGACTACGCTCAGTAGCTTCGGCCGAAGAGGGTTCGTTGCTTCACGTTGTTGTCTGGGCCACGGCCGCTGGGATCATGTGGATTTCGGGGGTCGGGATGGGGTACACACCACGGGCCGAGCCCAGTTGAGTCTCTGGCTTGGACAATCCGGAAAGATGCACTTGCTGGGGCAATCCTTCTGGTACTTCTCCTGCCACCGGTGCCAGCTCGCCGCTTCCCGCCATTTTTGGGAGGACGAGTCATATTGGAATGGTTCTAAAACATGCGAGTAACCACCAGCAACACGATAAGAGGTACAGGTAAAATGATGTAAAATGCGGGCAAGTTGCACTTGTGTAGCAGCAGGAAATCACAACAAGCACCACCCTTTTGCTTCGTCTTCGCATGCTGTGTAGCTTCTGATTCTTTTGTCTGTGACCATTTTGGCCAGTGCATGTCACCTGAATTCACTAGTGGTGATCAAATGGTTACTAAATCGTGTAGCACCAATAAATTGACTATACGTACATGACTGTGAACAAACAAAACTCAGCTTGAGATAGCATAGCCGGACCTGCTATGGTCCTGGCAATGGAAGACTGTACCACGCCAAGCTTGCTGAACTTTGCGACGCAAAATTGGTGCGGAGCCTCTTCCAACTAAAGCCTAAAAAGTGACCTAGCGTCCACATGTGGACGGATGAAATCCAGCCGGGCTCTGACCAACCAAACATATCAAGAGCAAATCGGGTAACCGGCTGATTTGGCCTAATGGCTTCAATTTTCTAAACATGATAGTTTTATTGGCCAATCTTCGGAGGTTGTTGGGGCATGTTGGACCCCCCAGCAACAGATAGCAACAGTTCGTCAGATGGTTTTCTCCAAGCCTGGAGTCTGTAGGTCAAAACAGGGATGTCCTTGGCACCTTGGCAACCCTGGGAATAAACAATGAATCAAACATCATCAAATGGGATCAAACTTAACTATCAACATCATGAAAAATCACCTGAACAAGAAAATCTATCGCAACAGGACAGCCCTTTTTTCCCTGAATGCCTCATCAGCTGGTCGTATCCTGTCACAATTTCAAGGGTCTTCCAGCAAGGATCTGGAAAGCAACAGGTTTTTGGGATCTTTGATTCTTGGGACTATTTCCTGAGACATCACTTTTGGTGAGATCTATAGATTGGGTCATATTGGATGATCTTATGTGAACCCTGTGCTTGGCACTACCAAAAAAGGATCTCCGCTCCAGCCCTTGTCGCCCTCGCCTTCAGCTCGTGAACCCGCACGTAGTCGACTTCCATTGCCTGGCCATGAAGCCATGTTCTCCCAGCATGTTCCACTGAGTCTCCAACAACAGCAAATAGATGTATTGTAAGTGGGTCTGGCTCAAAATTATGCTGCCCAAAACCAGTTTATTTTAATTATTATTAATATAAAAAATGGTGAGTTGTGGATCCCAACATCTTCACTGGCTGGTGGTTTTCACATGCTTAACCATCCCAAACATATTAACAATCTCAACCAACCATCCCAAATATGGTTGAACGTTGTTGAACAACAATAAATATGTCAACCCCCCAAACTAGCCCACTGTTCACATCCAACACCCCTTTTCTACGTTTCCCAAATATGTGATGTTCATCATTGTTAATCCCTTTCCCAATATATTCAGCACCAGCCAGAAACCATGAATTTAGTAAGGGGCACGCACATATTTGGTACATTTTGGTACCATCTAGGATATGTTTATCAGGAGGATGGGTTTACACCATGATCACCATGGTTTCTGAGGGCTGAACCCTGACATCTTTCAGGTGCCACGCCTGCCCCAGATCCTCGCAGGATAGAGCCTTGCTCTCATGGCAACCGCTAGCCCAAAGGGCATTGACCTTGTGCCCCACGCGACAAATGGCACCATCTAATCTACCCTCTGGTAAACTGGCATAGCTATGGAAACCATCGCCCCTTTATAGATGATTTACCGGATTTACCTGTTCAAAGGGTCATTTTCCATGGCACTGTTGGTTTACCAGAGGGTAGCACTCTGGGAATCTCAGGCGTGGGTTTGGCACCGTGTTTTCCAGAATGTTGAGGCCATGCGAAGCAGAATCTCAGAAGGTGAGGTTGAGGCTGCAGCATCACCAGCCCCAAAACGACCCAGGGAATCATTTGGGTCAACCAAAAGATCAAAGGTATCCGTGGCATCTGCTCGATCCTGGTATATCCTGCTTCATCAATGTGTGTGAGGCTACCTAGGTTTCACAGTGCATACTGGATCATCCATCATCCTAGGAGTGGGGAGTCAGAAACCATTACTCGCATGTGCCTCTTTCTATTGTCACTAGAATGTGTAAGAAAAACACTGTGCCTTTCTATTGGCCAGTTCCTTTTGTGATTTCTAATCGCTCCCAAAAATCGATCGCCACAAGTTGACCAATCCGCCAGGAGCCCAGGCTGCCAGGTTCATGTTCAAAAAGAACTTCTCCCGAAAAGGCCATGGTCCATCGGCTCCATCGGCTCCATCGGCTCCATCGGCGCTTGGTCGGGCGGTGTGATAGAGCTGCCCGTCCTTGCACGGAACGAGACGAACGCTTCAAAAGGCAGTTTTGGGTGGGCTATTTGATGGAAAACCATATGAAATTCTATGCATAACAATATATTGTGTGTGATGTGTGTGTGTGTGTGTTTACTTTAAACAAAAATAGACATATCTATACATGTGCAATTACATTATATAGTGTATATATGCATGTATATGCGTATGTGTATTTACACATACATGCACATGTACGTATATTGAATTATACTATAATCATCTATAATCTTACATGTGTGTATGTGCACAATAGAATGTGTCTCATCTATGGGTGAGAATGTGGATAATTCAAACGTGTGGGAGATAGAGTCGGGTAGACTGAGGGGGTTCTATTTACCCTCTGGTTATTTAACATAGCTATTGGAAATGACCCATTCATAGATGATTTATGATTCTTTATCTGTTCAAGATATGTATTTTGTTTGATTTTCAATGACTACGTTAGATCACCAAAGGGCAACTCAGCGTCAGCACTAGGCTTCCCCCACCACGTACCAATTGATGTGATCCGATGCCCAGTCCTCAGTGTTTGGTGCCTCTTCATCATTGCTGCATGCTTCACCAACTGCAACCCGATGTGGAGCCCATGCATAATCACGCATATACTATTATAATCATCATTTAATATGAATGAATATGAAACATCACGTTTTTTCAAAGTAAACATCAGATACATAAGTCAACTCATGTCCCAACTCATGTCCCAGCTGAAGTTTCCAGTTTTCACTGGCTCAACATGGAGCTTTGATGAGTTTTGCGGCAGTGAAGATTCTAGACTACCTGTTTGTTCGGAAAGCCGAGTTGCAATGCTGTAGGTGTGCCATTTGTCATACTCTGCAAAGTAGTGATTGGAGCTCCTCATATGATTGGTCGAATCATCACAGCGTTTGGATGCAGAAACTGTTAAAAAACTAGGAATACATGCCTACCAGAAATGGAATGTCTATATAAGTCTTTCTAGCACGAATTGCCATGTGATCGTCTTCCTTAAAAATATCGCACAGAACTGCTGAGATTGTCAAGATGATTGCCCGAAAACTTGTGTAGGACGTATACAACACGTTTTCTCGCACTTCAGCATGACCCGAGAAAAAAACTGGTGCAAGGTTGCGGAGTAACTTTTAATTTTGGCTTAGCAGGCGTAACCAATTGGGCTGATTTAGAAAACCATACCCTACGACAAGGCGTCTAAATGGCACACAGAGACAGACATACAAGCGATAATGAAGGCAAGGGTCTGAGTCTCTCTCATCTGATTGAAACCACCTGAGAAAGCACCAGCCCCACACTGAACAGAAATGCTGAGGTTTCCCAAAAAGAGCGAGTTGGTGGCATCACCCAACCCTGAAACACCATCATGCAACATTGCAACGAGGCTAATGTTTCTATGCAATCGCAGTTTTTGCACGTACTAGCAACTCTTGAGTTCATACGGCAGCCCGCACCCCACTCATACATCATGCACACATATAATTATAAATTATATGGGTGTCAGTCAACATTGGGGTGCCCCAAACCATTGGTTTCATCCTTGCTTCGGTGACACCGTGGCGTTTGGATACCTCACCCCATGACTTCAGCTTCAGCTTCTCCTTCCACCGGGTCTGGGGATGTCTGGGGGCCCGGCCCATATGAACTGTTCCAGACACCTTGCCGGCAACGCAGCCAGAGACTTCCATGATGTCAATCTCTCCGGTCTCTGGCCAGGGGCCACCTGCTGCGCAGCGTAGAAGGGGCGAAGGCCTTAGCCTCATACATATCAAAACAAAATACACACACATATAAATATAAATACGTAAATAGATATATATATATATATATATATATTTATTTATTTATTTATTTATGTGATATGTGTGTGTGTATATGTGTGTAGGCATTTGGCACGAGCTTTAGCTTTTGCCACACAGTCAGCAATGCTGTCATGCCAATTGGTACTGCATGCCCCAAGTTTCATGCCCTTTTCAGTTTCCCTCCCCTTTAATGCTTACTTTCGTGGACCACATGTTGATTGGGCGCCTCACTTGTTATACTATGTTTCTTTTACAAAACACATGTATCGAAGCAATTCCAAATTGAAGCCATGGGTATTAAGCAACCAGAATCTCAAGAATCTCCAGAACTACCTGAAGCTTCTCCACCTCAACCTCCTCAAGCCACATCGACTACATCACCTACTACCACTGACACCCTCACTCCAGAAGAACTTGAACTTATCAGGCAACATCGAGCTACTACTGGAGAGTCTTCTCCTGCAAAGAAACACAGAACAGACCAAGGATGGGCAGAGTTTCTCACTGCACTATCAGCTAAGGATGTAGACCTCTCAGACTTGGACTTTGGACTCCAACAGGAACTTCGATCTTCGCCTCAAGCCAGAGCAGACTTCCTTGCCCTCAACCTCACCTCTCCAGAAGCACCTCACTTCGACCCTGAGAAGGCAAACTCAAGAAGGCTCACCTCACCAAGAAGCGACCTTTCCCTGACCTTCAACAGGTCGAAACTCCAACACTTGAGCATCCTCGAGCAGTGCAATACTCACATTCAGATCGACACCATGGATACCAGATTGAAGACATTGGAATCCACGATAGACAACAAAGCACTCCTACTTCGAGGGCTACCAGCTACAGGATTTACAATGAACAACCTCTACTGGAATATCCTTCTACATGAAGAACAAGGACCCAGAGTAGCACTTGGATTTTCAATAACTATTCAGCAGCTCTTCCATCACTGCCAGATCGACACAGGTCTCACTACAGATGTACATCGGTGCAATAGTCTCATTGTACAAAGACCATGCCCGCTTTGTGACTACCACCACCACCTCCACTTCAGCCAGAACGAGAGGAACTCTTACCAGAAGATCCTAGGTTCTTCATTTGAGTTGACCAATATCCTCCAGTTCGACCTTACATAGTGGATGAGCTTACCAACTTCATCAACCACTCATATCTCTTCCAGGACATCTTTCTTGGCATGGACTCCTGCACCAACAATGTGCACCTGAGTTCCGTTTGCACCTGTTTCACCGATGTGGCCTACTGTCATGTTTTTCAGCGTAGGCCTAGGGATAAATCACAGCTTCAGATCCCCAATAGGGGCCAAAGGCAGTACCACTCCTTTACCGGACACAGTCCCATTTTACTCCATGAGCAGCTAAAGCTGGCAGGGGCCGCCAGGGCCGGGAGACCATGGTCCTTCTGAAAGATCATTCATTTCCTTCCAGTACAATTTGCCTCCTCACAGTCAGACTTGTGGTCACGAACACTGCCGTGCGTCGCGGAATCGTTCACATCAGAATCTTAGATCCGAAACAGCCCATAATCATAAACTTCAAACTATTTTACTCCACCGACAAAATCGTCGTGGTTATCGCGAATTGCTTTCTCAACGCCCTCGTTGGATGGGTCCCACCTTGCCCATTCCATCCGGTTCCACGTATAAGTTGCAAGTTAGCAGCGTTTCCCAAAAGAGCCATTATCCTCTACTTTTTCTTACGCACTTCTTCTAGCCCCAAAATTGACGTAGTCAACCACTTTTGGGTGTGCTGCTGCGGACGTGTGGCTCAGCTGCATAGCGCTTCGGAAAAAAATGTATGCGTGTGTGTAATATATGTACCTCAAGCTTCCATTGATGGAAAATTCTAGGCGTTTAAGGTAATGAGGCGTTTCGGAGAAAAACGCAGCGATTTGAAGTCATAAAATGAAAACAAGGCAATCTTTGGAGAAACAGTTTGTGATCATCGTGATTGCCCCATAAGGATACCATCAATCCGTAATAGCGTCCTAATTAGGTTGCAAGCCCTTCTGCTTAATTGGTAATTTCAAACAGACAGAATGGGCGTGAGAGCGATTGAATTCATTTTCCTTCAGACATGGTCAAAAATGCATCGTTTGCAAAACGACTCAAGTTACCCTAAAGTACCTGAAATCAGGATTTGCGCGCGTTTGACAGTTTTTTGCGCGCGTTTGCGGGACTTTTGCGGGCGTTTTGCGGTTAATTTGGGTCGCAGGATTTTGCTAAACATATGCTCTCAATCCCACATTGTCAACATGTGTCAAAAATCATGGTCCATGCATGCACCATGCACACAAAAATATCAAATAATACAGGTCCTCCTAGAAAGCACATAGGTGCAGCGGTAAGGAAAGGAAAAGTGAACACAAATGGCTGAGGCGTGGGTGGAACACGTGTGAATTACATCATATTCAGTGCCTCTTACATCCTCTTACAACCTGATGTTCAGGCACTTGAATCGTTTTTTGGGTTCAATCCAAAAAACGGAAATTTGATCATAAACAATAGCTCTCGGCTCAACTCCTACCAGTGGTATAGAGCTGTTCAGCAGAAGGTTGAGGGTCGGTTCAATCATGGCGTGAACTTCTTTGATGCCTTCTGCCATCAGGATGGCGTTAGCCTTTTCGTTTGGACGCAGCAGCTGCATCATACATTGACGAGTTGTGCTCAGAGCACTCTCACCTTTTTGTCTGCAAAGTTATGCAACGGTCTGCTGCTTGAGTCTGTTCCTGCGATGGCCTTTGTAGAACACAAATCCCCCGGAACAGCTTGTTCAAACTCCATGCCTGGTACAGCTGGTACAATACAGCCGCTAGACTGGTCCTTCACCTGGAACACTATTTATGCCGAACAAGTTTGGAGTTGAATACATCACGAGAGCCGGAGCCTGGCCCTTCCTGCATGCAAGCGGGTCCTGCTTTGAGGAACTTTGCGGGAGAGCATTTTCTCCCTTACGTCACGTCCTTGTGTCTTCAATCTGTTAGTGGCTCTGCGGTTTGGATTCAGACATGACGGGCGCCATGCCCACATTCTGGCACTACAGGGTTTTGACCATCTTTTCAGTGGATCAGTGCGCCAGTTTTTTTGTGCTTGCAGCCAGCAAAGTTCTAACTATGGCTTCACTGAGTTCTCGCTCAAGTGCTGGATACACTGAAGGCTTGCAAACCTTTTGTACACAAATTGTCCTGGCCGTCCACCTGAGACTGGCTACACTTTGGCAATCACTTATCATGTCCAGACCTGGCTTGGTTTGACTGCCACTGCTACCGCCGTGGCATGAACCGTCACCGAAGTCCGCGCGTGATCATAAACATTAAATCGCTGCATTTTTTTGCAGCGGAGGAGCTCCGAGGCATATACTTATATATATATATATTATATATATAATCTCTTGGGTAATCATCATTTCTTGATAATTGCAGTTTTTGGATCTTTGCCCTATTTCCGGATTGAGCATGAAAGAATGCGGATGGAAGGGGGTAGTCTTGCAAAAAAGCAATAATGCGATACGATCATCAACCCTACATTGGCTTCAACGACTGTACTTGAAGCAATAGAATCATCAACTATTGTCAGATTCCCTGGTGGAGGAATCTTGATTTGCGCTGCTTCAATCCTAATGTGTCCTGGCTTAATCCCGATGTTGTGCTAAATTTCTTGTGATTTGGTTGGCTAAATCATGCTAAATCCATCTAAATCCCAATCTCTTGGATCTCTTGGGCGCTCCTTTGGATTGCCGCACCTTTGGAGGGAAGCATGAAAATCGCTGGCCAAAGGCCTCGGCCTTTGGGCACTCGCGCCTCAATCGGCCAGATCGGGCATCACAAGCAGGATCACTGGGCTCAAGGGGATGGAATGATTTTTAAAGGTCTACCTTGGGAGATTCCTGGGATATGTCATCATGATTTTCTGAGAGATTTGGGATATTCATGGAGTACCCTCTGTAATTCAACTGTTTGCAAGTAGTTCACTTACCTATTATAAATGCGGATGTTCCATTGCTATGTGAAATTACCAAAGGGTAAATGGCGTCCATTAAGTCAGAACATGATGAATCATGATAATATGCACCTGGTTCAGTGGGATTGTCAACCCCGGATGAGGGCAAACCCTGAGTGTTAATTGTCGGGTTAAATTCAAATATAGTTTTCTAAATTAGTTATTCAAACACTCCCTCTATCACTCTCTCTCTCTCTCTCTCTCTCTCGCTCTCTCTCTCTCTCTCCATCACCATCTCGCTCTATGAAACAAATCTAGTATTTTATCAATCTGGATTAACCTCATAATGTGGTTTTAATATATACTGTAACACACACACACATATATATATAATAAGTAAATATATATATTTTATTAATTTTTATTATACGCGTACGGACTTGTACGATGTATACCTGCATCTTCGCAATAGTGTGTTTTTTCCTACCTTTTGTCAGAAAACAATGTTTTAGACGTCAGCGATGTTTTTTTGGGTCTACCAGTAGCTGGTTCAATTTCGCAACGGCGACAATTTGCGACAAAAAGGCGACATTACCCGACAAGTTCTGATGCAATTTCCTGTAATTAGTCACCGTCCATTTCTCTCGTAACGGCGTTTTTCGGGGGAAAACTGAAATTGCTACTTTTTGGAGCAAGGACATAAATTAAGACACTATGGAAATTGAAGCATTCTGGGAGTGTCAGTCTTTGTGACTCACAGCTCCAAGGCAGTCGTGAAGGCTCCCCGCAGTCAAGCGGCTCTGATCTCCAATCGGTGACCCGGACCCCAGTGAAAGCGATCCTGAGTGGACAGCCTCGGCCAGGGATTGAACAGCTGCATTCACTTCGCAGTTTTGGAGATGGTAAATGTACGTATGGTAAATCAATGTAAATCAATGTACCTCAGCCCTTTTCTGTCTCCAAGTACTTAATTAATGTTGTATCCTGATTAGTGGCTAGGTTCGCTATTGTGGCAAGAATCTTCCAAATTATTCTGAACCCATGTAATGTTTGGAAGGTTCACTATTGTGGCAAGAAATTTTTGGGAGGCAATCGTTTTTATCCAAAAAAATGTTTGTGTAAAAAACACCGAGCATTTTTTCTAAAAAGAATGCTTTTCTCCCTGTCCCAAAAGAATCAGACCGCTTATTAAACCCTTATTAAAGAACAGTTTTTCCACAAATTTCCAATGCACTGGGCCATGAGAGGGTCCAATTCACTTTAGTAGGCTTGTTCTCAGGGTTCACAATTGCAGCAAACTTTTCAAGAGCGGATTGCAGCAAACTTTTCCAGAGCGGACCCTGCAGCCAAGAAAAAAACGTAGGCCTTTCCCACAAGCAATTGCCAAATTCAAAGCCCAATCCTTTCCCAAAAGAATAGGAGCGCTTATTAAACCCTTATTAGGGAACAGATTTTACACAAATTTCCAATGCACTGGGCCATGAGAGGGTCCAATTCACTTTAGTAGGTTTGTTCTCAGGGTTCACAATTGCAGCAAACTTTTCCAGAGCTGATCCTGGCGCCAAGAGAAGAAAGAAAAGCCTTTTACAAAAGCAACCTGTTCTTTCTCTTTCCCTTTCTCTTTTCCTTTCTCTTTCTCTTATCCTTTCTCTTTCTCTTTCTCTTCCTCTTCCCCTTCCTCTTTCTGTTCCTCTTCCTCTTCCTCTTCTTCTTCCTCTTCCTCTCTCTCTCTTTCTTTTTCTCTCAAGCATCTCTCACTACTTCTTCAGATTGACGTACTACGCAGGACACGCCAAAAAAACACCTTCCTAACCACCATCTACAGTGTGGTCGTTCTGAGGTCGCTATAATTTACCCAGAAATGATTGATCGCTTTTGGTAGCTTTGATTTGGACAATTCCAAGAGGAGTTGGAGTTTTCTGGTGGTTTGGGCCATCTAGACAATCAAAGAACACAATCAATATCATAATTTATAATCATATATTGCGACATATATCGACGTATGTCATGAGAGGCGCACATGTATGCGTAGCATTGCATAACACGCCGAATATGACCACACCAGGTGCAGTCAAGCGCACTTGGCCGAAGTGTACTTGCCCATCTCAGACTCCTTGCTTAGCTGGCAGGACAACAAGAATTTAGCATGAGAAATGCGGACAGGAAGCCAGCTGAACATGGAATTGCAAAAAGATAATGAGTAGAAAAAACTCTGGCAGCTCTGGCAGATCAGCGGCTGTAAAATCAAGGGGTTGGTTCAACATGGTTTAAATTTAAGCGAATCATCGAACATCTACAGGAAACCCAGGGTTTTTATCATCAAATAGAAATATAAAGGGGTTTCCTGCAGATTGTTTGTGCTACTTCCTGGCGGCACACCTCACAGCTTGCCACAATCTTCAGGACACCATTCTCCACAAAAGAATTGGTCCTTCGCAGAAAGGAACGCGGTAAGGTAAGCAACCCCCATCCCCCAAATGATGACATGAACCGGGTTGAGGATTGGGCAGGCACGTGACACCAAGCACTACTTGAGTGACAATCGAAGACAGCAAGCATGTCTCACATCGAGTTGAGGCATGTCACCATCATGGCACAAAGGTTGTTGAGTTTGGTGCTGACATTCCATCACCGTTCCAACTGATCCTCTGGGTGTTGTGCACCCGGCCTGTGATCAGTGTAGTGCAGCTGCCCATCTTTCACTTCCTCCACGCCCGTCATCTGAACCTTCCGACGGTTTCTGATGGCAGCTCTATTTGTGCGCCCATGTAGTCCCATGGCAAGTGATGCACTGCACTTTTGAAGGCTTCAATCTTTTGAAGGCTGCAATGCCAATATTTAAATACATTCATCTGGAAATCCTCTCCTGCAGAGCTTTCACTCCAAACATTGCGGCGTTGCTTCTGCAGTCAAGATACCCAATTCGAGAGATTCACTTCGTTCCCCTCGAACTCCTGCCCGCAGTGCAACTTGATTTGCTGCAACCGGCAACAGCCAGCGGCTCCCGGCAGCGGCCGTTCCCCTGGGGTCCCAAACGTCGGCCCAAAGCAGCGCACCGGGGATAGTCTCAGTCGAGCGAGCGCAGGGTTTGTAGTAGGACTTCGCCTGCATGTCATGACCTCGGCATCCAGATCCTCCAGAGGATCCTGTGGAAAATGGCAGGAAGTTTTCAATGGTTGGTATAGTTAAGTTGGCACATATAGTTTTTGAAATCATCGTGGCTGAGAATGCTGATGAATTGTTGATAAGAGTTGAGTTATCCAATGAATTCCAACTTTATTTATTATTGTTGGTTAAAGTGGCTGGAAATCAACATGGTTGGCAAACTGGTGGAAATTACAGTAAAATGGTTGGTAACTAAAACGCCTGCAGTGTTTTCCCTTCATCCCATTCTGGGATACCCTCTGGTAAACAGCCACATAGCTATTGAAAATGGCCATTGAAATAGTGAGTTTTCCCATTAAACATGATGATTTCGATAGTTATGTTAGTTTACCAGAGGGTAGATGGTTGAAATATGTTGAAATGATTAATGAAAAGTTTCATACCTGCGGGTGGAATCAGGTGGGACATCTGCGAAGATGAGCGATTCGCAAATCTCATCTACAGTACTCAAGAAACGAATCATCCACCATGTGGGACCCCAAAATGAAACCAAATGAGCAAAAAACATATTATAAGCATATATTCAAGCAGGGTTTCTGGTTGGTGTTGAGTGGTTCGGGGAATTGACTATTGCGCCTATATACAATGCCAATGTATCAGCCAGTGGGATTTTGAGCATCGAGGAGAGCATTGATGGCATTGTCAGCTAGCTTCGAAGGAAGGTAGACAAAAATACCAGCTGGTATCGAAACATTGCACTATATGGCACTAGAAAATCCCAAGTTTGCTAATGTGCACAACATCTACTACCCTCCGGTGTCATCAAACATCGCAGTAATAAATCCACCAGAAATAGGTTGATGAGTTTCCCAGACATAAACCTCCATTTAGTTCGTGGATGTTCTCATAGTTTCCCATATTTCCCTATGATTTTTCGATCAAAACCAGCCAAGATGCACTGCCCGCTCCTGAGCAATCACCAGCCGGTGAAATGGATGCCCAAAACCCCAGAAATGATGGGAAAATGATGATCAAGTCGCCGTAGGATTTACAGCAGAGCTAGCCTATTTTCAGACAAATGTGTAAAACAACCATATATTTGTCATCGATCAACATCTCAGCCGCACGCAGCTCTTGAATTGCAGTTCAGGCCATCTCCACCGATTAGTGTCTCAAGGTGCAACATCATTGTGACGAAGTTTGTCATGGGGTATGCCCAAGCATTGATTTTGCACATGTAGATCGTATGGTTGTCCAAAAAAGACGGATAATTACACAAAAATAGCGTTTATTGCGGATGATGCATGAAAATGTTATGTCGCGTTATTTTAAGACATGGAATGCCAACAGTTTTGACTTCAAGCCCTCAATTTGGACAATGACACCACACATTTGATCTTTCCTCAGGACATGCCAAGATTCTTTGGCGAGCACCAGTGATGGCATCCCAAACCTAGGCCACTCGCTCTATTGGTTTTGCTGGGGAAATCTACAGGAAACTCAGGAAAACCCTAGTTTCTAAAAGAACAATAGATGGATTTGAATTTGTTTATCATGTTGTTTCCCATAAACATTGCTGGGATTGGGGATAATCACCTCGCATTCTTGGATGATAATGCCAACATTGCTGTGCCATGACTGAGCAATGGTGTTCATCGCCCCATGGTATCACAGGTTTTGACGCCCATCTTTGAAATTCTCATCCCAAACTAGGATGAACATCAGAAAATCAGGGGAAAAAACAAAAAACACGAGTTGACACATGTCTCAAACATGTTCTATCTCCAGGTGAGGGTGTTTTTGCACCACACAAGCACACCAAGTTCTCGTAACGTCCTACAAACATGAATCTCCCAAGCAAATGGTACCCTCTGGTAAACAGCCACATAGCTCTTGAAAATGGCCCAGTCGAAATAGTGGATTTACCCATTGATAGCATGGTGATTTCCCATAGTTATGTAAACGTTTACCAGGCCAGGTAAATGGTCCTACGATATTATTAAACACCAGCAGGAAATTGCTCCAGGAAATCTCGAGAACCGCCGCCAAGAAGCAGCAAGCTGGCAGAAAAAAGGCGGCTGGATCAGGAACAGCTTCCTCTATACCACCTGGGTGATCCAGCAGTTCTCCTAAGTTGAGGTCATTTATCTCGTGAATTCCTGGAATGTAAACTAACATAGCTATGGGAAATGGCCCATGTGTAGATCATTTAAAATGGTGATGTTTCCATAGCTATGTTTTCCATAGCAACATCGTGCGAGCTCTTTTGAGATGCTTGGCACTGCATATCCCATGGTCAGCAGGCACAATATGGGCAATCCAGCTGACACCTAAGCTGGATGACGAATTCTGCACATACGGCATTGCCATTTCGGAGCTACAAACGGGAAGAACTGAGGCTTGAAAAATGTACATCCAGCCATTCCCTCAATGGACGGCTTGCTGTACAGCTAAAGCCTACTGGCCCTCAACGGGTGAGCCGAGGGAGACTCCAGGCAGGGTTCAGTTGGCATCACTAGCTGTTGCACTTCACGGAGCAATGAGACAACCGAGTATCCTTTCTGGACATGTTCACAAATGTTGATGCTGGATTCAAGCGTGATCCTGGGAAGCGGCAGATGTACCCTCTGGTAGTTCACATAGCTAAAAGAAATGATTTACCGATTTACCGATCATCATGATCAATTGAATACTGTTAGGTTGCCAAACGGTCCCAGGGATGTTTGGAAACCTGGGGAAACACCAATGACAAATCCATTCCACTGCCCCCGGCCAAGGATCATGTCAGGCTGCACATCTCCTGCCCTCATCTGCTTCAGGAACTGCAGCGGAAGCGCCCAACTGGCACCTGCGGGGTGTCCAAACACCAAACTGCCCAAGCAGTGCAAGATTTTCATGGCAAAACAATGATAAACCATGGGGCTTGTGGGGGTATCCTATGTTCAGACCAACCCTCCTGATGCCAATCGCCATCCAACAAAATGTCTGCATCTGTCACATCTTTCCTATTGAAAATGGGCCTGTCCAGTTTTCATGTTTGCTTCTTTACGCTTAAGGGCATCCATATCGTATCACTCTCCAACTGGCGGATCCCGCTAATTCCCTCAGGTTGGCTTGGAATTTCCTCCGGCATTTGCCCATGGGCTGGTCTGAAAATAGCCATTCCATCCACTAATTCATCATGATTGCCCTTCGGATAACCATATCATGTTAGTAAAGCAATAGAATCCAGGATCCACCATCCCCAATTCTACTATTTTTATGGCTGGTTTTTCAACCACCCAAGTTATTTGCTTTACTAACATGACCCCTTTTCACGACCATTGCATCCGCCTCGCAACGCCGAGACCAAGGCATTGAACGTCACCTGCCGCGGCCGCAACGTCTTTTGCACTGCTGAGGCGCAAAGATCCAGCGCCAAAGGCCAGCGAAGGTAAAGGCTGTGAGCAGCCGGGCCAGTGCTCATGGCCTTATTTGCACGCATTACATGCATATGTATATAACTGTAAAAAAATGTGTATATATATATAAATTATATATATTGATAGATATAAAAAGTGGAATTTTGATGATTTTTTTTCCGCGCGCGCCTTTTTAGATCCCGCAGAGTTGGGGTGAAACTTGCTATCGCCAGGGCAAGCGACTTGGTCCCGCGGCGGCCGCCAGATCAAGGAGATCGGGGAGAGGCGGCCCAGCATCCCCAGTGGGGAGCCGCGGGTAAGCCCAGCTGACGCCGAGCGCGGTGGCAGCCACGGCCTGCTGTAGGGAGGAGGCGCCGCCTCGGTTCCAGAGGCTGGCGCCGCCGTCGGGGTTGGCGGAGCGCCCTGCGTGGCCGGCGTGAGGGTACCGCCGAGAGTGGCCCGCACAGTGACGGCCAG
>Ga0126342_10005332_pt1 | contig 22370 bp, 21 predicted proteins | sample Cyp1metagenome_FD_92528 | JGI IMG/M metagenome (GOLD analysis project Ga0126342, IMG submission 92528) | Coral microbial communities from Lord Howe Island, Old Settlement Bay, Australia - Cyphastrea 1 metagenome | ecosystem: Host-associated > Invertebrates > Cnidaria > Coral ...
AATCCCATGCAAAATGGAAGGTGAACATGCCCAAATGTGGCAAATACCATGCAAAATGACAAATTCAAGTTCCAAACCGTTGCAAACACTAGGCAAATGGTACCAGCCAAGAAATCCAAAAAACAATCCCAAACCTGCTCAAAAAAAAACCTACAACTATTTCACACTTTTTTTTTTGTGCTTCTTGATCAACCAAACCATGCTCAAACCAACTTACTTCTACTTGCACCACCACTTAGTCCTGCTGATTTTATGTGGTTTTAACATAGTCAAAGGAAGTTGGGAGGAATCTTCCGAGGTACGGATGACTTGTACCTGTAACAATACACTCAATGAAGAGTGGTGTGAGACTTGACATCACATAAGAATACACTCAATGAAGGGTGGTGTGAGACTGTGGTGAGAGACTTGAAATCACATAAGAATACACTCAATGAAGGGTGGTGTGAGACTGTGGTGCCAGACCTGACATCACATAAGAATATCCGCAATGACGGGTGGTGTGAGACTGTGGTGTGAGACTTGGCATCACATAACAATACGCTCGTGTAATGGCTGCATGATTGTTGTCATCTGGTGTTGCCATGTGCGTAGATACGTGCAGGTTTGCAACGGGATGCTGCGAAACGCATTGTAATGGCTGCATGAATGTGGCATGGGCTTTGTTTTGGGGAGGAAGCCGGAGCACGAAACCTTCCATTTTTCCGTGTAAAGTGGCTGCAGCCCTCCTGTGTACGGCGGATGCGGCTGGGGTCGTTTTGGTTCCTCCTCTGTACTGGAAAATACTTTGTGCAAGCCTTGTAGTACAAAGTAGCACTGGGAAGTACTTTTTGCAAGCTTTGTAGCACACAGTAGTACTGGAGGGTGGTTTGTGCAAGCTTTGCGGTGCAAAGTAGTACTGGGACGCGCTTTGTGCAAGCTTTGTGGTACAAAGTAGTACTGGGAAGTGCCTGTGCAAGCTTTGCAATACAAAGTAGTAAGCATTAGTAAGTGGTACTGGGGAGTAGTTTGTGCAAGCTTTGCAGTACAAAGTAGTACTGGGACGTGCTTTGTGCAATCTTTGTGGTACAAAGTAGTACTGGGAAGTGCCTGTGCAAGCTTTGTAGTACAAAGTAGAAAGTATTAGTAAGTATTACTGGGGAGTACTTTGTTCAAGCTTTGTAGTACAAAGTAGTACTGGGAAGTGCTTTGCGCAAGCTTTGTAGTACAAAGTAGTACTGGGAAGTGCATTGTGCAAGGTTGGTAGTACAAAGTAGTACTGGGGGGAAGTGCTTTGTGGAAGCTTTTTTGTAGTACTAAGTATTTTGTAAAGGCATTTCTGTGTAAATGCATCTGTGTCCCAAGCTTCTGTGTGCAAAAGTTTCTGCGCCCAATCGTTTTTTTTGTGCAAGTGACTTCTCTCTGACAGTAAGAGATTTCTGGCGTGCAGAACAGCTGAGATGAGTTGAGACGAACTTCGAGCAGATGAAACAGGTTGATCAGTGCTCGGATGAGATGAAAACAGTTGAGAAGAACTTACTTAGATCACATGTGAGAAGAGATGTGATGAGATGAGAAGAGCTGAGATGAGGTGAGAAGAGCTCACGTGATTTGAGTTGAGATGAAGTGTCGGGTGCGAAAAGTGCAGGTGTGAAGTGCGAAGTGCGGGGTGTGAAGCGTGCACTGTGAAGTGTGAAGAAAGTTTTCGATTGGCGTTGCATTGCGCCGGGGTCGCGCGCAGGTCATGTTCTTGGACAACAACACCGCAACAACTTCGCGCAAAGCACGCGCGCACGGGCTTGGCTGGCGCACGGCGCATGCAAGTTCTATAGATGAGAAAGGTCTTATAGTACACCCTAAGGCAACTTCCGCCCCGCCTCGTGCGGGTACTACTGGGTATGGAAAAGCACTATTTTCCAGGCCATTTTCATCCATTTTTCATAGCTACTGAATATGTTGAATTACGGGGCGGTATTATATGGCTAATAGTATCCTAAGGGTTCATCTGGCCATCATATAGCATGACAGTCGGCAAAGTCCCCTGTTCAAGTTCAAAATTTTCCATGCTAAAACATCATTTAGCCGCATAATTTTTCACAACTCCCTGCGACGTCACTAAGACATGATGTTTAGTGCTTGGTATCGCCCCCAAATGGCCGAACATTTCAGGCTGGAAAATCATCAAATAATATTTATCCAGATCTATGGCTGGATGTAGATAATTGATTTTCCAATGCCATAGGTCCATCAAGATCTACTCAATTAAACCTGGAGAACTGCGCCATCAACAGATCAGTCTTAACACCTTCGCATTCTGTTCCACAGCCTCGCTAGCAATCAGTTGCGATTCCTTGCGTGAACGTGCAAGAATTGTTTTTTTTGTTTGTGGGATCCCAGTTCTGCCAAGTCAAATCCACAATGCTTTGCTGTTTTGTGTTGGTCATATGTCTTTATGTTTGTTGCGGCTAGCTAGGCTCGTTTCATGAGGTGAAGAAGAACATGTATGAACCTGCAGAAACCTGGTAACCGGTACCCGAACCATTAACCGCAAGGTCCTATCTCAAGACACCCTTCAAAAGACATGTCAAAAGGTTCACGTTTTTTTTTTTCCATTTTATCTTCATGATTTCTTTCATCATTTTGTGGTGTCCAGTATAGTCCAGTACCATTTTTTCCACCACCTGTGGTTCCAGGAGAGGATCGAGCAGGCCTCGGAGCGCGGCACGCGCAAGGTGGAGAAGGCCGGCAGCGCGGGTGTGGCGGCCGCAGCGCCGCCGCGGCGAAGCAGCCGTGACGATGGGCGGGAGGGGTTGGGCCAGGTGACTGGAACTTGGGACGTGGAGGCTGAACATTGGAAACTTGAGGATCAAGATGGGAGTTTTTTTTTTCCTCCCCAAAATTGATGGCCAACCAATGCCAACCAAACATGTGGGTCCGTCTAGTTTCTCTTGTACATACAAATATCGGCTGCACTGCACATTGGCTTGGACAGTTATCAATTCATCTTTCCCGAGTTTCTTCAAACGCAATTATTCTTGAAAAACCTTTTCAAGTTGTGCCCTTACCCCTGTGCCTGAGCCAAGGATGCCTCCTGCGAATGAAGAGCCAGAGGCGGTGCCTATGGTGCCTCCTGCGATTGAAGAACCAGAGGCGGAACCAGACTTGGAAATGTGGCAATTGCAGGCCCAAAGCTGCTCCGCCGCTGCTTTCGATGCGCAAACGATGGGCCAACCAACGAGCTTCACAAACAGAAACCATAGCGTGGTGTGAATATTACACTATTGGGTCCAGGAATGTCAAGCGTGTAGTAGCATATTAGTATTTTTATAATGCATCTCTCTCTCTCTCTCCCTCCCTCCCTCTCCCTCCCTCCCTCCTTCCCCTCCTCTCCCCTCCCCTCCCGTCCCCTCCCCTCCCTCCCTCTTTCCCTCTTCTCAAAATGCATAGGGTTGGCAATTTTTTGGGATAGGTTCGGTCGGGTCTAGATTTGGTTTCTCCATCTGCAGCCCCCATCGTGCCAGGAGCGGAAGTTGCAAGCCGCAATGGAGACGCTTGGTGGTTATTGGCTCAGAAAAGCAACAAACACCCTGGATGAATGGATGAAGGAAATTTGTTTTCTGGTTGGAGTTGGTCTTCTGGAATTGGGAGCCGGGTCAGGACATCTCAATGGTTATGTTTCCCATTCCTGCCCCAAATCATTCTAATTACGTAGCAGTAAAGGCTCGATCCGCTCACTCAGGGCAAAATCCAAACGTCTACCTTTTCTCCAGATATAAAAATTATAAAGTCAACCTTTGGCCGATTTGACCCCCAACAACGATAAAGATATTAAGATGTGGAATTTTCCTAGCCCCCTAACATTAAACACCCAGAAACACTGCTTCACTCGGGGATTTCCACACATATCCGACGTCGTCTCCGACCCCCAAATCGACATGTTTCCGTGTCGAGGCGCGTGCGCATGGGCCTCAGCGCTTTAGAGGTGGATCCGACAGAAGAAGAGAAACGGGAAGAAAGCCAGCTGCAGCGCGAGCTGCAGGAGAAGAACTTCACCGATGCTCGGAATCGAAATATTGGAGAGATGATGGATTGGATCGATGAGTTAGGTGATATTTCCCCCTAATTTTTGTTCGTTTTTGAACAAAAATCTTTTAGTGGTTCTATTCTTATTCATCTTATTTTAGCCTATTGTTATTCTATGTTATTCTTATTTTTTGTATTTGTTAGTTGGGTTTTTCGTCGGTGGTTCATCAAAAAAGGACTAGTTTGGTTTTTAGACTCGACTTTCCGACAGTAGATGTGCTCCCAATAAGCAAGGCTTCGAAGAAAGAAGCCGTTTAGATCATTTTAGATCCACTTAGATCCACTTAGACTCTATAAACTTGAGTGAAGTCTAAATGGATGCCCCAAAAATACGTATCAGATGGATTCAGATGGGTTGTTTTTTCCTTTCAAAACCATTTGTCCCATGAGATTCAGGCACCTGAAGTGTTACCAGTTGCAGCCACCAGGACCGACACGCACTAGCCTATTGCCTGGTGAAAAAGTTCCTTGGTGTGGACGCTTGTGCGCTGCAGCGGCCACCATGGGAATCATGGGACATGTCACGGCGGGAGCTGAATTTCGGGAATCAAACACAGAACAAAAATGATCAATGCATCTGGGTAATCATGGTTATTAAGGGAAATCATCCCCAAATGGCCTTAATTCAGGTTAGTGAAATATTATAACTTACCCAGATGCATGAGACTGGTGGGTTTGCAACTTCCCGATTCCTTGACCAGAGGGTAAGCCGACCGCTTAGACCGCTTAGTTACTCTACTTGGGGGTATCATTGGCTTACAAACCCATGAGTACGACAGCAAAATGAACGGGGAGTGTAGAATTCACGCGGCTTTTCGAGAGGTGGTAGCAAACGCAACTGGAAGTGGCTGCACGGCCATTCCCAAATCTGTCCCATCCTGTCCCTACATCCTTTGGTTCAACGCATCACTTTTCCATCCCACTTGGGATATACATGGATATACTCCCGGCCCATTCCCATAGTAAAAACCAACCTTCATACAGGACCCCGGCATGAACAGATCCACCACCACTAAAGTAAAATTTTTGGGCTTTCGTTCATTGTTGGCTATTATGGGTTTTCTTGCGATAATCAGGGCTGAAGTGACTTCAAGTGGATCGCATATCGGGGCAACCGTAGCATGAGGTTGGGATCGCTTAGCAACGCCTTTAAATATTTGACATCGCGGCAAGAGAAGTTCTCAAAGGCTCCTGGGCATTGAAAGGGAGCGATGTACACCCACAAGCACAGACATAAACGCGCACAGGCACATTATATGATACAATTAGACATACGCATGTGACACACATACATGTACATACATTACTTTACATTGCGTTTCATTGCATTTCTCTACATTGCATTGCACTACCTACTTGTATAGCATGGCATTACATTACATGGCATCATAGACATGCATATCCACATGCATGCATAAGTATGTGCTTATCAAGCTATGCAGACACAACGGGTGCCATGGAGGAAGAGAAGAGAGAAACATAGATCATTAGATTGGTTTACGGGAAAATTTACAGGAAACCCCCATATTTAATGGTAAAAACATGTAAAAACCATGGTTTCCTGTAGATTTTCCCTTAAACCAATCCAATGAATAGAGAAACATTTTTGGACACGTCGCTGTGTGCAGTGGCCATCGGCAAGATCTGAGGTGACTTGGGAAACTGCTCTACTGGTACTGCATCTTCACGTCTCTCGTGCGATGGATGGTTTGGAGTGTCTCCCCATGGTCCCCCATAAATCGATCCATACATAGCACACCCTGCCCCCAAAAAAGCCCCCTAGCCCTAGTATCATCTAGTATCAAATACCCCTCAAACGAAATCCTGGTGGATTTTGTTGGATCATGTTGGATCTATTCAGACTTTGGGGTTGGCAATCCACCGCTTGCATCTTTGAGAGTGGCTGCGTGGCTGCGATGGTTTTCGGATGTGCAACCCAACCAATGTCGCAAACAGCAACAACCATTTGCTCATTTGCGCATGTTTTTAAGATTTATGAAATAACATGGTTGTACGACGTACATAGAGTTATGTCTTGCATTCGTGTAACATGTGTTGTTTTCCTAAAATGGGGGTACCCCCAAATCATCCCTTTTCTAGATATTTCTAGTAGGATTTTCCATTGTAGACCATCCAGCTATTGGGGTAGTGTTAAAACCTCCATGTATTCACAATAAGTGTACCAAGAATCTCGACCGAAGCAGCCATTTCGCCAGGTGGTACTACTCACTGGACGAAATAAAAATGAGATATTCCAAGAGATGAGCGAAGATGATCAGACCGTCACCAGAGAAAGTTGGGAAACTTGGAGATAAAATTGGGGGGGGTCCTAAAATATGGGTACCCCCAAATCATCCCAAATTGGACCAATTTAGTATTGAAAGCCATGGTCTTTTGGGCTACCGAAAGCCTATGGAGCGAGGGCTGGGATGGGCTTTTCAAGAGCTTGCCAGGGAAGGATGGTGGAGCTGGGCCTTGTGGTTTACCCCAACATAGTCGTCCCACAGTTGGTTCAAGAGAAGAAAAAACAGCGCAATCTTGACACGTCACTGGAATGATGGTAAGGGAATTCATCTCCAAATGGCAGTATTCGTATTATCTGGTTGGTGATGTTAGGGATTATAATATATCCAGATCTGGTTTCCTAACGTTTCCCATCCTTTTTTTTTGCACCAAGGACCTCTACTTCGCGGGGATTGAAATGGATGGAGAGGGCCTCCCACGGCTCCCCGTGCCGCCGCCGACGCAGCCGCCCACGCAGCCGCCCACGCAGCCGCCCACACAGCCCCCGGCGGCGCGGCGACGACCAAAGGATCCAAAGGATTCGTCCGCCGCAGGGTCGGCGAAGGATCAAACAGAGCTGACAGCTATGGAGGTTTGGGGATTTGGGGATTTGGGAGGGATGATGGGGTTGAAGTGCCAGATACCTGATGTCTTTCATATTCATCATAATTCATCATATTCTTTGATATTCATTATATATATACAATTATATGGAATGCAGATGTTCGTAGATGTTTGGAGTTGTTGTGAGTCATTTTCGAGGGCCATATTTGTTGATTTTATTGCCCATGGCACGAAAGAACCGATTCCAATTGGTGTGGGAATGAAATTCATTGGAATCCACAGGAAAATGAGTGCAAGGATGAGAGTTGTACACCCCAAAGTCTGCATGTTCGCGTAAAGATTGTTGATGTTTGCTTTTGCATTTTTGGGAGAGATGGAGGGAGACTTCCTTGGTTGCAAGAGCATCAAATGTGCAGAGCCATCGCTGGAATCTTGGAGACCAGACCAGCCATCTTTTTCCACAGCCCAAGTTGAAGCCTGATGAAACCTGCCAAATGATCAACCCAAATATCAATTCTATCGCTATGCCATATGTTTGTTGGTTAAGACCCCATAAACTTCCAGTAAACTACTATAGAGCTACGAGAAAATGGATGAAAATCGATCATTTATAGATCATTTACCTACTATGTTATTAGTTTATTATGAGGCTTCCTCCCAGTTGGACTCCCAGGTGGACCCAGTTGCTCCCACTATGCCAGCAGCGGCGAGACCCACCGTGCCCGTGCCCAGCGTGTCCAGGGAGGAGCCGCCCGCGGCACGACGAAGGTCCCTGAGGTGGGCTGCGCTCCCGTGGCAGGGTGCTTTTTTTGGGGAAATGAATGGAAATGATGGATACCCTCAGGTAACTGGTAAACTAATTAATAACTAATTATGGAAAATTATGGAGAAAGACAATTGGTTTAGGTAAATCAATGTAGATCAAGGTAAATCACGGTAAATCAATGTAAATCACGGTAAATCAATGTAAATCAATGTGAATCATTAATGTAAATCATCTATAAATGGTCCATGTTCATCCATTTCCGTAGGTATGTTGCTTTACTGGAGGGTAACCAATATTAAGCAGTGGATTTAGTGGTGCCATGTGGTACCCTATTCTTCAGACACAGCCATTCCTTTTGACATCCTTCAGGTTTCAGTGTATGATATGTTCATAGAGTTCTTCTGGTGGTTTCAAAGACACACAGAGGTATAAACCATGTGTACACAGCCTACGTTGGAAGTTCATGTGCCTCAAAGATTCCCAACGATGGGGAACCTATCAGTTGCAACCCACGTCCACCCGTCCTTGGGAACCACTCTGACTCTACTACTTGCTGGCAGATTTTTCATGACATCACATGACCTCACAATAAATGATTGTGAAGTTTCATGAGGGGTACTAATTGAAAACTGGTTTTATTCCGGTACTGTAAACAGGCGATTTATGCAACTCTGGCTCGGTCAACCCAAACGCAAAGGTTGCCAACCATCAAATTGAGTGAAAGATAGTGGACAATAATTAGAGATAATTATATAAACCGATTAGAGGTAATTATATAAACCAACTGAGGTTTTTCCAAGGAAAGAACCATTTGGATCGTGGTGTGTTCTGGGGTTCGGCTTCCCCAAGATTTGGACCGTCGCATCCTTTGTCTCTCCGTCAGGCGGGAAGACACTCGTAAGCTGGAGCGTGCCTGGGTCCAAATGGCCGACTCTCAGGGTGTTGGATACTTGAAGGGTTACTTCATGTCTAATGTCCCAGATTCCCAGATGTTTTTTTGTTTTTTGCCAATTTTTCCCCCCATTTGTTGATATTTGTGGACTTTTTATTGACATGTTCAGATCCTTTCCATCACGTTCCATTGTCATTGCTTGATCCACCACCTTTTTTGTGCAATTCCAGGGCCTGGTGTTGGCTGATGGGCCGGGGCCCTAAACGATTTTTCTTGCATAAACCTGTACCCTTAGAGTTGATGATCTGCATTTTTCATATTTTGTTTTAAAATGTTTTAAACACGCTTATTACTGTATTGCTATTTCTGAGGTATACACACTTTTTGGACAAACCCGATAGAATATCGTTGCTCAATATTCCAGGATACCTTGCCATAACCTAGACTCATCATGGATCATCATGGTTGCTTCTATGCCGCCACACCCAAAGTTTCTTTGTCAAATCCAAGTCTTTGATGGAGAAGTCCCTCCATGTTTGATGGTCTCCAAGAGTTTCATGGTCTCATGGTCTCAATCCAAATCTAAGTCATTCGAAGTCATCCCAAGTCATCCCAAGTCATCCGAAGTCCCCAAGTTTCCAGGCTACCCTCTGGTAAACTAACGTAGCTATTGAAAATCACCATTTTTGATGGGAAATTCATGGAAAATCTACTATAATGGGCAATTTCCAATAGCTATGTTAAATGACCAGAGGATAAACCTCCATTTTCCTATGGTTTTCCTATGGTTTTCCTATAAAATCACAGCAGTAAATCCCGCTGTAGCCAGGTCGTCGCAGCAGCACCCGGCGGCCCAGTGGGCCCAGCGGGCCCAGCGCCGAGAAGTTGGAGTCGGCGCCGGTGGAGCTGCAACCCGTGGAGCCTGGAAGATGTTGGGCAAATATCCGAAATAAATGGGGGTGTATAGTTTATATATCATGATATAGAGTGATATAGAAATATATATATATATATATATCATTATATATCTTGTATGTGTGTTGTTCTTATCTTGGATTTTTTTGGTATTTGGGGTGTTTCAGCAGTAAGAATTGGAGCTGTGAAGGGTTTACTTGGATTTGCTGAAGGGGATTCTTTTTAATTTTCCCATTGGTTAATCCACTGGGGAATCTACTGGGACTATTTTGTATTTTTGTTGAGGCTATTAAGCACATCCAAACTTAAATAGTCGATTTGGGGTTGTTTCGCACCATTTTCAAGGATATTTTAATCAGCAAAAATTGTAAGTTAACCAACAAACACGCGTATTTACGTCTTTTGACTTGCAACCATTAAACCCACGTATTTCAACGTCATGATTCCCACCCAAAAATTCAATGGTGATTCAAAGCATGCAAAATCGGGCTTAAGCAAACAAACTGAATTTTATCCACCCAATATGGAGATTTAAATCAACAAGAATGGCGGTTTCATGATGCTAACAGCATGCTAACAGCTAAGACCTTGCCATTCAAATCTTTGGAAACTCGAGAGTCATGGCCCAGAATGTCCCGGCTTCGTCCCAGTGCCACTTACGCCAAACCCCCTCCGCCAAGGAAGATGAGGAGGAATTTCTGGAGCGGATTTCGAAGATGCTGCAAGAGATGACCCCAGACTGCGAGGACGCATGGATTCTGATGGGATCTGATGGGGATGTGGTTGTTGAAACATAGCAATTTATAGATTTGGGATGATTTGCGTTTTTTTTTTCTGTTTTCCCCAATTCAATGTTTGAAAATGTTTCAATAAATTGCTGGTTGGTGGTTTCAAACATTTCTTTATTTTTTCATTTCATATATGGGATGTCATCCTTCCCATTGATGAACTCCATCATTTTTCAAGATGGTTAAAACCACGTTTCAATAAATCGGGTGCACTCCAATTTTTGGCTATGTTGATTTATGTTGATAGTGAAAATGATGATAGATCGATAAGTCATCCCCAGGTTTTGCCAAACCCATTCCACCCATGCTTCTGGTTTACAGATGGTTGTCATTTATAATTGGTTTCACCGAGGTTCCCCCATACACCAGGAAAATCATGAAACAAATCCTTAGGAAATTCCATATATTTTTCCCATCAACATGGCCAATATGGCCATTTTTTTGGTGGGCAAATCGCAGTGCCAGGTCTTCAACGAAGGCATGACTCGGCAGCAAAAGGCCGTTCTGATGGCTAAAGCACGTGAGAGGAATCTGACAGCCCCAGCCTGGAAACAAGGACGGAGTATATGATTTGGGGAGGAGGGACCAGGGAAGGTAGGAGACGGGATGAGTTTGGATCGGGGACGTTTCGTCGCCAAAAAGCAGGGTCATTTTAACGGTTGGTTGGCAATGGTTGGCATATAGCTAATAATTTTGCAATCCAACTTGCTATCATTTGTCTTGTTAGTTCAAAAGATAGAGTTTTCATCCCCATAAATCAGCCAAGCGGTGAGAATGGAACACCAACAGTTGTAGTATCGGAGCCAACTATGAGATCATCATCATCATCATCATCATCATCATCATCATCATCATCATCGGAGCCAACTATAGTCACCCTTTTGGGGGACAAGCGCCGGTGCTGTGTCCTTTGCTTCCGCCGGTGACTTTCCGAGGACTTCTGCTCCTTCAAGAGGATCAGCTCTCCAAGAAACTCCGCCGCTTGCTCCGAAAGCGGGGCTGGTTAGCAAGTGGTGGTTAGCTCACCCAATGATACATGGGATAATCATGGATAATCCACTTAGGGGATTTAGAATCCAGAAGCAATAGAGTAATAGAGCTGTATAGTATTGCGTATTCCGGTATATCCTTATTTGGGATGATGTAAAGTGACCCCAAAATGGTTTATTTATTTCTAGCTTCTCCGTAGCAAGAGAAGACTACATAAGCCAATGCGGTCGACCAGGTGAGGATATGGAATCGTTAGCCTGCGGCTTATCTCCCGTCCAAGTGCCTTGATTCTACCAGCGGTCTGGTTTTTTGGTATGTTTTTGGGGCACCCCCCAAAAAAACACATATACATTTTTCGCTAGTCACAGGTTGTTTTTTTCCCAACAAGAACTCGGCTGTTTGAAGATCTTGTTTAACCGTCAAATGCGTTTGAGTATTTGTCACACTTGGGGTGACCTACAGTAAGGGTCTTGAACATGAGCTATCATTGAATCGTACCGACTCGCAGTCATTTACATACCATGGCCCCTTTTTGGCGGATTCTATTTACAGCTATTTTGGCTGGTTGTAATCCATCGTTCGCTTGAGACCATTTCAAGCTGGTGAAACGTTTGTAAATGTTTGGCCCCTTCAAGGCCGTATCTGTGAAAACCTTGGCTCATAGGGAAAGAATTAGTAGATCATAAAGGAGGTGACTCCAAACATCTTGTGACAGTTTAGCTGTTAGCTGAAAGCAGAGGACGGTTCATATTTCACCTCAGTTTGAAATGATTGAGATCTGTAACTCAAGTTCCTCGTGTTGCGACGAGTCATCGCGTAGTCCAGAGTACTCTGGCAATTCAGACACAGAAGTTGGCAGGAAGATTCATACCACCAGCAACGTGCGAAGAACAACCATGTCTTGCCGGTACATAACAATTGATGGAAACTGTATCATCCTTGACATCAATCTTAAATGGAGGATCTTGATTGCCAGTCGCTTGCCGGCTTATACATGGAGGATGATCATTGATTTGTCATGTTTTTTCATTTATTTTCCCTTTTTATTTTTACATCACCAATCCCATCCGCCGAATATGAAATACCAGCCATAGCCCTGATTTAGTACTGGATCTATTTTTTGGAAGGGGGGGGAATGGGGGTATTCAGTATCAGGGAGATGGGATTAGTATAGATTAGTGCCCAAATCATGGTTGTTTGGGGGTTACATTCCAAATTGTCATGTGTCATTTACCCTCCCGTAATCAAACATGGTTTGCTGGAAAATCCTCCATTTATATAGTTCCTGGATTTCTCAAAGGCCTGCCACGTTTGACAACAAAGGGTACTAGCAGATTGCCAGACGTTTCCCAGTGTAGATTAGTGCCCAAATCATCGCCGGAAATTTCCGAGCAATCCGCGACACGATTTGTGGGTCACCTGGGTGTTACGTTAACAGCGAGGTACCCAGGTCTTTAGAAAACTTCGCCGGCGTCATCGCTGAAGAGCGGGGCGTGGTCATGACGCATCGCAGCAGCGTGGATGAGGCGGACGGACGGTGACGACGGTGACGGTGACGGCAGATTTTCGGTGCGGAGTTGGGTTGGAACATTGGAACAGCAGGGGGAAAGGCATTTTGTTTGGGTGATGGCTGATGGTGCCAAAGAAAAAAACTGATAATTCGGTGATGGCATTTCAATTTTGATTATAAGATATATCGTGTGAGCTCCAGATTTGCATGCTAGTTATGCTATGAACATGGACTGCTGATGACTTTTCAAATGTTTGACGGCCGGGCTGCAAACCCTTCCCTACCCTCAGCCCCAGTTGTAAACACGCTTGGACCACCAGCACAGCCATCTGCCAGTGTTGGGTTTTATGACCTCTTGCCGTAAGTGATCGATATATATGGTACAACATTTTTTTTATACATGTCAATGTGTATACATTTTGTTGACATTTTATGTGTCACAATGTCTATGGATGATACCATAGATGTCCTTTTCCCATTGGTTGGTTGATTAATAGAGGGGTTTGGACAAACCCCTGTAACAACAGGTAAATGATGATAGATGGTATACCAAACCGGCCCCTCTATTTTTACCAAAAGGACATTATTGGATGATACATATAAGTGGACATGGATAGACATGGTACATATGCAATCGTATACACACATTCCTGGCCATGGTGAGCCATGGTGATGGGTACCCTTCACTGAGTTTGGTGTCCCATTGGTTCCCTTGACCGTGTTCTTCCATTTTGTGAGAGAATTCCAGGGTTCCAAGCTCACCACACCATCAAAAAGAGAGAGAGAGAGGAGCTCATTTTCGACCCAATTTGATTGAGTTTGTGGGTCCAAAATGGTGGACATTATCTTTTTGTTCGATTCTGGATTTGTGTAAATTGTTGAGCCTCGTCCCACCATCCCAATATATCCGTTGCAATGACAGGACACCCTGGTCATCGACATGTTGAAGGAAGAGGGCAGTAATGAAGAGCTGCTCAGGGTGGCTGAGGCCGGTGAAAGCATCGAAAGTGGGGTTGACGCAGTTGAGAAAATGACGGCACCTGCGAGCTTTGGCGGGTCTTGGGCTGCCCAAAACCGTAAGTCTATTCTTCATCTATTCTTCATGAATTTCGATATAAAACTATGAAACTACATCTGATTGGTGGTTTCAAACATTTTTTATTTTCCATTTCATATATGGGATGTCATCCTTCCCATTGACGAACTCATATTTTTCAAGATGGTGAAAACCACCAGCCAGTTAATAATGGTTGATAGTGGTTACTATAGTGATATTCATAGTGGTTACTATAGTAAATTGGGTTACTATTATTACATATTTATATATTATTTATTATATTATTGGGTTACCCTCTGGTGAACTAACATAGCAATGGAAAATGGCCATAGAAATAGTGGATTTTCCCATTAAAAATGGTGGATCTTTCCATTGCTATGTTAGTTTACCAGAGGGTAACCAACATGAATTTCTACAGCATGGATTTCCCCATTTTCCACCGCCCTTTTTAGGCGTTTCTGCGGCAGCTGGCGGAGGGCGAGATCCGGTCCCTGGCCTTGCCGGCGACCTCGCGCTTCCGCTCGGCGCTGGTGAAGGCGAGGCATTCCATTAATAACATCCATATATTATATACCCTCTGGTAAACTAACATAGCAATGGAAAGATCCACCATTTTTCATGGGAAAATCCACTATTTCTATGGCCATTTTCCATTGCTATGTTAGTTCACCAGAGGGTATCTGTATGATATATTATATGTAATTATATCATACAAATATATATGTATATATGCGGATGATATATAAATATCACATTCCATATATCCATATATATATATCATTATATCATGATATATCACATATTCCCCTATTATAGAGTTCCGTCAAAAGCCCGGATTTGCGTTTTTGCAGGGTTTTGAGACATTGCTGTCCCCACTACTTTTTTTAGTATTCGTCTCAAGAAGCCGTCCTGCACCTAACTGCGGCTGTTGAAGTGCTTGCTTTTTCAATTTTGATTGGCCCTGCGCAGTGAACGATAGTAGAAACCTTAGAATTAGATATCGATTTTTTTGACCCCGCGCATAGACCGATAACCAAAACCTTTTACTTAAGACATTCTTGCTGATATCATTTAGCTGACCCTTCGCAAAGACCGATAACCAAAATCTCTCCATCCAGTGCTGTCATGATGGACATTTTGCATAGTGTTCTGCATGGTGTGGACACTCTCAGCAAAACCGCCATTGTGGAAATCATTCCTGGCTAGCCTGTAGTCATGTGGAGCCAGCCATACACAGCAAGGATTTTTTCTTTTTTTTAAATACGTAGGCACGCGCACTTTCTGTTTCTTGGCCGTGGCCCCGAACGATAACCTGAACGATAACCGAACGATAACCAAAAATCCAATTCTAGGGCTATAGGCAAAGCAGAGCCCAGTTTCAAGATCAATGTTGTGACTGGATATTCCACATAGAACGTGGCTGTGATGCGCGGATGTGAAAGACACATTCAGTAATCCTGAGATGCTTTTTACGCTGTAATTTCCACAAGCAGGTCGGTGCAAGAACAAAGTGCCTGTGAGATGCTTTCCACCTTCATTCGGGCTTGTGCAAAAAAGTGCAAAACCATGCAAAACCAACCTGCTTGTGAGATGTTTCCCACAGCCACAGTTTGGCCACAGCACCGAAAAGCCCGCCCCATGAGCACACAGCAGCCATAGCCCATCCACAGCCCCTAAGGAGCTTCCACAGTGCAAGTGCAACGCAAGGGTGAACAGCCCTTGCCAAGACAGATGCCAGAAACATTGACAAACAGCAGCACACAACTCTGAAATAAGTATGCCCCAATGCCGCCACTCTTCCGAAGATGTTGAATATTTCCATGGCGTTTCCAGATGTTCCGCACCTATTTCTGAACCTCAAGTTTTTTGCTTAAATCCAACATCGGACATGAACCATAACCCACTTAAAACCATATCAATTTCCAAGAAGCCATCCCGCATCAGAATTGTACGATCCAAACGAGAGTAATTATCCAAAATGTTCATTAGGTTTTTGACATCCATCCTATGATTTTCGATGTTTTGATGGACAAAATGCTGGTATAATGGCGATATACCCCATGTTCAGACAGAATGATCAGAATGATGGGAAGCAAAGTCTCACGATTCCACTTTTTTTTTAAGATGAAACAATCAATTCTTGGGTTCACACTTGATGATTTGTTTGCTTCTGTTTGTGTAAATGGTGGGAGTTTTGATTCACGGTGATCATTACTATGATTAATGTTGACTGGGCCTGATCATCCAGCAGTTGATCACTGGCCGGCGGGTATGGCAGTGCTTTGGACTGAGGTTGCAAAGGATTTGCAACTACCATCAGCCACAGCACCAGATGGACATCTGCAAATTGGCAATTTGCATGTATTCCTCAATGACCTGGATACTCGACACGTTAGAACAACAGACTCTGGCGATGGGTTTCCTTCAGTGCCACATCATACATTGGGTTGGGATCAACGGCACTGGCGCTACAGAAGATCCTTCAGGGCACCGAAGCCTTTTTTGAAGTGGCAGCTGTTTCATGTCTGTCTATAGCCACGACCACTGCTGGATGTTAGTTCACCACTTTCAGCGGTTCAGCGTCAGTTTCCCAAGGACTCCATCATCGACAACTTGGAGGATGGGATCCATGGGATCCCACCGGGATCCATCCCGGAGTCCCGATGGCCTGTTGCCTTGTGACTGGACAGTTCCCAGAACAAAAGGCAGCCTTTTGTATCTTTGACTTAGCATCCAACTACAATCATCTTTAATCATCTTTAATATCAACCTTGGCAGCCTTGGCACTGGCAAATCTATCTGCAAATACTTGCAAGATGTTTTTCCTACTGAACATGTGGATGAAAAAACAGGCCATGTCTACCGAAGGGAACTGAAAATTATTCTCCCATCACTGCAGAGCGGAGGAGGATCAGGAGCACGACTTCGGGCCGGATCTGCATTTGCTACAGCGGCAGTTGGTTCGTGAGAAATCCATCAAAGCTGGTTTAAAAGTGACAGAGGATGACACTGTCAAGATACCTGGCCAGATGGGGGATGGGATTGGGGTCTGAAAACCAATTTTGGAGTACAGGAAACAATTTGGGAGTCCAAGAGATATCAAAGGGCCAAGTGTTCCGACAGGTCAGACATTACCTGCTGAGCCTTGCGCACTGGAAATTGGCTCCCAAGTATGTTCTACTTACATCTACTTACATCACATTCCTGGTGATGAGTTAATTATAGTTAATTTCATTTTTTGGCAGATAGCGGCCCGTCTTTGTACTTCAAGAGTCAGTTTGGACAGTTTGGAAATGCAGATTGGCTCTCTTTATGCTTCGCAGTAGCCATTCCCGATGTCACCCAGTAGTCTAGTTGTTCTCCTGTTAGATTGGCAATCAGTTTGTACTGGGATCTGTATGCCATCCCAACATTGGTCTATTTGAGTCTAGATTTTTCTACCAGCACGTGCACACAAAAACTACGGTTCTTTGTATTTGGACGTTACGCAGTTATACAGCTATACAGTTTTACACATGTTTCCACATTCATTATGTGTAGTACAGCATTGCATGTTTCCATATGTTTGCTGTGCGCTTTTCAAGTATGCACGTAGATTCGATGTTCCTCTATACTGTTAACCCAGGATCAAAAAGCCCCTATGCCCTATGCCTCTTGAATCATTGTAGTATTGTAGTAATCCTCAAAAAGACAGGGGTGGAATTTGGCATTACTGGTAGCAGGATTTGACTTTTGTATCTTTTTAGGTGGTTGCTACAAATGAGAACTTATTTTTGTTTGGGGGGTTGCCCACCTGAATTCTTTCGAACAAAATCAAAACCACAGTGGATACAGCCCAGGATCCGACGAATGGCTCAGTTTATGTTGGACTCCAAACTCTCCTTGGAGGAGAAGAGGCAGCTGGGAGGAGAAGCCGTTTTTACCAGGCGGGTATCCGTTCGCCGTCGATGAAACTTTTGGGGATCAGTCAAGTTACTTCAAGTTCCTGTGGGATGATCATGATGATCTATAGCGCCCATTTTTGAAAAGCTCAGCATTCGTGCATGGTTGATGAATTTTTATGAATTTTTGGGTTTACCACACTAGGAACCATCCTTTTTGGGTACAAGAATGATGGCTGAACCCAATGTTTTGGACGAACCTTAGTAGAAATATTACGAACCCATTACCCCCACTGTATAGTCTACTCATAGTTCACCACATGCGGTAGTTGCTGTAGCTATGATACCTGTTCAACACTCTAAGTCATTGTACAGTCATCACAATGTAGATAGCCCCATGGTTAGAAGCGTTAACCTATTGGGGTAGTAGCCGTGTTTAGTTAGGGATCATTATCGCCTAATGACATATGGCTCAAGTACCTAGCGGAAAATAGGCGCTTGCTGATTTTGATGTTGGGGGGCCCACCTTGGTTGTGTTCTTGTTGTTCCCCTCTTTTCTCTACCTTAGGTCTTAGGTGGTTTTGTTGAGTTGCTGTGATCATGTTTGATGCACCTATTGGCACGCGTCATTGAAGGCATTTTTTCATTGGCACTGGTTCTCAATATGGCGATGCCCATGCTAAAGGAATGATGATGGTGATGATGATGATTCAACGTGATGAATCAACATGATGATTGAACATGATGATCGAACATTGCGGTCGCACAGGCGTATGATTATTTTGTAGCGGCAATCCACACTCACAAGAAACCAGTGCAGACGTTGATTGGTCATGAAGACCCCATGGTTTGACGCATTTTGATAGATTTTGACACCAGGTATGCGACTGGGAGGTTGGCGCATCAGATCTTCTTGCGAAGAAGTGACCTGAATGGGCTCTTGGTGGATAGCCCTCCTGGCATCGGCCACTGGGCATCTACAAGTAGATCTCACTTTTTGATGATTTGATGGTTAATGGAAAACTCCAGCTGCAATCTCCTAGCCGCCTGCCACCTGGCCGAAGGGGCGCCCCTTCAGTTTATCTCAGCCCAATCACAGCGGCCAGGTGAACGCCTGGAGGATTTTCGTGCGCGCATCGGGCAGGTCTTTGATGACACCCTGCAGCTGCAACTGGATGTGCTGGGACAAAACTATGGCCTTTCGAAGGTGCCGCGACATGCTGCCACCGTTCATGACCGTTCTGTAGGGATAGTCCGACTGGGTCGATGAATAAAACGGAGAAGCGCCAGTGAGTAGAAAGGATGTAGAAAGGTAAAGGTAGATTGGCGTGCACCAGGACGGGCCCAGCTTCCAGTTGCCATGAAAAATGTAGTTCCAAAACTAAATCAAATTGAGTAATTGGTGCGAACCCCCGGTGACAGTGACATGTTGTGTTGAAGGTGTTGTTACTTACTGTTCCCTTGAATGTTTCCAGATTATGATGTGTAAACCCAAGGATCGTTGGGGAGCCAGCTAGCCTGGATATCCCACTGGTTCGTATCCAGTGAGATTGGGTGATGGTGGATGGACGGGTGGACCCCATCAAATCATTTTAGATTGAGATTGATGGGATCTACTTGGTGCAGAAACGCTGCATACAACAAAAGGTGGTTTGAAGAGGCAGAGAAGTTTTCCCTTGACACGTTTGGAGTTCACTTTCTGCGCCATCCATGCATGAAATACGTTGCTTGCACCTGCTTGCATCATTTCGTATTTCTTGGCTAATTTAAATTAGTTTCAAGGATCAGCATGAGATACCTATTTTGCTGAGATTTCAGGGGAAACCACATACACGAGTGATAGGACTACACATCGCACATATCCACTGATGCTGAGCTTGGCACCTACCACGCCAGGAGTATTTCCAAGTTTTTCTGACAAAGGCCTCGAATGAACTCTCATGGAGGCAAGATGACATGTCGTCAATGTAGTCAAGAACCCAGAATATGTATTCATATAATTTTATAATTTCACATATATATATATATATTGACTAATAGTAACTTTGCAGATGTATACGCAAAAACCTCAATGTATAGATGTACATTAGATGGCGATGGAGACTGAAAGAGAGAAAGAGAGAGAAATGTAAATACTTGAATCTTCATGCTCCATTTCTCTTCGCCTGTTTCTGCAGAGAGAGAGAGGGGGGCGAGACGGGGATGAAAGGCCCACCTGTGAGGGTTATAGCGACCTCATGGCTGGTTGGGTGATCCAAACATGGCTTTGTTCTTTGCACAAACCGTTGGGACAACTTCCAGTGTGGCTTGGTCTACTTATCCTCACTGGCCCTGTGAGCGCGGGCAGGCCGACGACGGACGTCTTGGAAGCCTTCATGGAGCAAAATGACAAATCTGAGCCCACATACCTCACTTAGAAGCTGCTGGATTTGAACAAACTGGGTACATCTTGTGATCTGGTGCTGAAACATGCAAGGCGCGGATGAACACCCATATTTTTTGGCTTTTCACAACAGTGTGAAACTATGATTGACAGAATCTGCCTTCAATCATATTTGTTGGGTTTTAAGATTTGGGTTCCGTGCTGGCACGGCCAACAAAACAGAGCCTTTGCCGCACTCAAAATCAACGGAGCTGGGATGCCACAGGAGGTGCTACGAGTGGTGGCCATCAGGACCATTGTAGTGGCCAGTGGCCATCCCGACAAACTTCTAACGGAAAAAAAGGATGAACCACTGCAGAACAGGTGTTGTACGCTGGTGGTGTGTGTTTTTTTTAAAGACCATATGGTACCACGGATTGCAATCCTGTGATCCTGCTCCTTAGACCGTGAGAGAGGTTCTTTTCGCGAGTCATGACGCGAAGATCTCCGTGTTCGGGCAGTGATTCGTGTGATGAATAGGCATTTGCAGAATATCCCGATGGTTTCATCACACTTACACCCCTGGATTTCTGAACAGCATTGAATTGGTATTTCCCGACTTCAACATCCTCCATTTCTATAGTCGATATGAGTCGAGTGTCCCTTTAAAACCTCCATTTATACGAGATTTCCCATTGCCAGGTTTTGATTCCCGGAGAGTTTTAGGGCCGCCAATCGTTGAACATGTCGACGACCTGGCCATTTGGAAAACCAGGGGTTACAGTATGTTGCAGTGTCCGTGTTCAAAACCCGTATTGTTTGTTAAACTCCCAGGAGGTTTGGAAATCGCGGCAGCTCGAAAATCGTCAAACTACAACAATACCGCAAATAAAGCTGATGTATACAGTCTATCTCCGTTTCTGTACATATTAGTATAGCAATGTATAGCAGTATAAGATGAATTAGTTGAAACATGTTGAAACAAACTGAAAGAAGAAAAAAACAATCAGAGTGTGGGACCTGTGGCGGCCTTGTTTTGTTGAGGACTGAGAAGTTTCACCCATTTTCACCCTATCCTTACACAAAGCATCACCGGTCACTGCCCCGTCGTATTCTCGGCAATGCGCCGAAGGTTGGTGCATGTCCAATAGATCTTGGACACCAAAAACGTTGGTTCCCTCCAGCGACTCCAGCGCTTTCATTCGATTGCTAGGTGCAGGCCATGCAACGTGCAACGTGCACAGTGATGGACCGACCTCATGAATCCTCAGTCGGAGAGTGGTGGCAGTGGTGGGCCCCGTTTTTCTCCCGGTTTTAATGATCTTTTCCTCTTCCTTTTCAGACGAATAGCTATTGATAGCCCTATAGGATTCTATATATCCAAGGCATGACAGGGGTCTAGGTGCATCTTCCTGCAGATGGAACCTGCCGTGTGCCAACGTTTTATTCTTCCGCCGACATTTGGTCCTATTTCTTTGTGGCATCCTGTGGCTAAAAGTTGCCTCTTGAAGTGTAAGGGTGAAGGGTCCAATATGGTTCAACATGGTTCAACTTTGCTGAATGGTTTGGAAATCTGAAGCAATGGTGAGAATTTTGCGTTTGGGATGCCTTTTGGCCTTGGCGTGGCGGCGTGTCCTCCGAAATGTCACCACATCATGTATTGCCTCAGACTTTCTGGCTTTCGGTTTCAGCTGCTAAGTCTTGTTCTACTGCTGATTCAAAAAAATGTGACCCATGATTCCCATATGTTGGGACGCGCCCATACATCACATAAGCCTTTGAATCAGAAGCTAGTTTATTTTCCTGCTCATCATTGATTTAGCAGTGGCAGACTTGAAGCCAGCAAAGCGTCTGCAGTCGGAAGTTGGCATGAATATGAGTCAAACTGTTTCAGCTGTTTGAACTGGTTCGTTGCCTTACATTCATTGGCTTTACTTCTAAAACCCCAACTTCTTGCTACGTAGGTTATTTGGGAAAACGACTGATTATGAACACCATGAACTGATGTGGAATTCAAGGTTCAGGAGGCACCTGTGGCACATTCAAGATTCTGGCATAATTATTCTGGCGCTGGTCCATGGTTGATTTTGAGCTCTTACATCCTCAGTTTAGGGAGGCCATAGAAACTGAAGTGATTCAGCTGGCACCGTGCCAGCTGCTCCCAGCTACAACAAACTTGCTTGGCTTCCTTGACTGCGACTGTATCCAGTTTTGGTCTGCAGCCACTGGTTTTTCATCATAAAATGATACATGGCGTATAACTATATGCATATATATAATATTACATATATATATATACA
>Ga0126342_10005333_pt1 | contig 22368 bp, 23 predicted proteins | sample Cyp1metagenome_FD_92528 | JGI IMG/M metagenome (GOLD analysis project Ga0126342, IMG submission 92528) | Coral microbial communities from Lord Howe Island, Old Settlement Bay, Australia - Cyphastrea 1 metagenome | ecosystem: Host-associated > Invertebrates > Cnidaria > Coral ...
TACATATACGTATATATATATATATATATTATAAATATTTATAAATAAAATGTAAAAATATATTTAAAATTATATTATATTGAAAATAAATATTATATATTTTTATCCCGGAAAAAAAAAAAAAAAACTCTTTCAATAGGGAAGGGATGACACACCATTGGATTTTCGTGGTCTTTCCCGTGTAAAAAAACAACGCCATTTTTTCGGCTCTTTGGGATGGTATGAGATGGCTCGTCAAATCCCCCTGGGTTTCTTGGCGTTAGATTCGAACTATCAAGCAACGATTTATCATGAACATTAACATTAATTATCCCATAACTATCCCATTAAACTATCCCATAAACTAACATGGATTATAACATGAACTAACGATGGATTCGATGGATTAATGGATTATAACATCAACCAACAAACCATTAACTATGGGGCTATGGATTTAACTAACAACAAGATACCCCCCATTCTAACTATCCCATGAAAACATAAAAATTATGATCTGGATTCGATGGATTCTCCTTCTTTGAAAAATCCAGATTCACCAGCCATATTTACTTGCTATACCCAAGCATATTTGATAAGCCCCATTTGGGATGGTTCGTCTCAGTTTTGGTTGATATCTTTTGGGACACCGGAGGGAAACCATAAGTATTGGTGTGTGTGTGTGCCTATATCAGCCTATATCTCTATAACATAGTTGTTCAATATTATTTAACCATCATTCATATCATTCATCATGATCAACCAATCTTATCACCATGATAAGAAGCATTAACAGACATTAACCAGATTAACAATCATTTAACAATCATTTAACAGTCATTTAACAATCATTTAACAATCATTTAACAATCATTTAACAATCATTTAACAGTCATTTAACAATCATTTAACAATCATTTAACAGTCATTTAACAATCATTTAACAATCATTTAACAATCATTTAACAATCATTTAACAATCATTTAACAGTTATTGACGATATGTGTCAACAAACATAAACCATTCGTTGGTTGTTGATCTCTCTTAAATTCCTGGCCTCGCAGAATCTCGGCTTCCGCGGCGCGTTTTTGGCCGTTCGCCGTGCTGTGGTGGAGCCTTTGGGGTTGTTTTGTTCGAAAAATGGATGGTTCAACCAATCTGGTTGGTGGTTTCAATCCCTCTGAATATCCCCTAGAAACAGTGGGGAATCATAGGAAAATGTGGGGAAACAGTGGTATATATATATATATATATCTGGTTGGTGGTTTCATTTATATCTATTTATGGATCCATTTATATCTATTTATGGCGGGTTGGTGGTTTCAACCTACCCCTCTGAAAAATGTGATGGAGTGAAAGTCAGTTGGGATGATGACATTCCCAATATATGGAAAGTCGTAAAATTCATGTTCCAAACCACCAACCAGCAATGAAAATGAAGAGTCAAGAAGATTTAACCGATGAAAAGTGGGAATTGACGTGATGTGGATGTTTCAGGTTTCAACCCCCGTAAACATTGACAAATATAGTCTTGGGACTGACCCATACAGCTTTCGGGGGGTTCGGCTATTCCTCATCATTGCCACCAACCAATGCAGGTCCCATCCCAACTAAACGGGGCAAATAGAGTCCATGACTTAAGACTCTTCACAAATCCCAAAAACCGTGTCAGTTCAGCTCCGTATTGGTTTGTCTGAAAATAGAGTCTCAAAAAAAATCATGGCGTGTCCTCATTTTCCCCTATAAAGATATCCAAACACTGGGGTAAAACTTTTTTTTGTTGACAAACACCTATCATATTGTTTACATGCCATTATATTGAATTTTGGTTTATTGATCACATTGCATCCCCATGATTCATGATCATTCAATATCCTTCATTATTAAGAAAAGCACACTTTTAGTGATATATGGTACTGTCCTCCAACATTCATGATGCTGATGATGAAATGCTGATGAAACCCCTATTGTTTGTCATGTTCCATTTATCTATCCCCATTACATCCCATGTGGTTTGATGGCCATCACATCCTAACATGGCCATCACATGTTTCCATTGATCTCCCTATCATATCCGTTGGATTTGCTGATCCTGAATCCCACAAATATGAACCATAGTCCATTGTTCGATTCCCCAAAAGTGGACGTTCTACTGGGAAAGAAAACAAAAAGTCATCCACTCAGCAAATCCAAGATAGTTGGTGTTCCCATCAAAACCTCCATTTACTTCGTGGCTTTCCCTACCATTTTCCCATGTTCATCAAGCACCAAGGTATCCATTGAAAAATCCCCTAGGCATCAGTGGCATCCCTAGTTGAAACAGCCCAGCAGCCATGCATAGAAGTGATATTCCAAACATCGCTCGTCCACTTGGGATTTCTCCCTCTGCAACCAACCTAGCTCGTCGGTCAGGTGGTCGTTGCTGGGTCGATCTTTCAGAGTACCAAAAGCTCATCTATACATATATATATATATACACATATTATGTATAGTATACATATATATATAATATGGGGGTTTCCTAAAAATAGGGGTACAGTACCCCCAAATCCTCCATTTCAATAGGATTTTCCATTGTAAACCATCCAGCTATTGGGGTACCCCCATTGATTGAAACCTCCATATGTATATGTGTATATACAAGATGAGGCCCCAAAAAAAAACATCGAAAAATGGTGATGTCATAAACCAACGATGGAAAAATCCTGGGATTTATGGTTGATTGATGATAGATATGATAGCTAAGTTGACGCACATAACTAGGTTAACTACATTTAACTACTGATTACCATATGTCTATCATTCATGGGGATCTTAAACCAAGAAACAGCAAACTGATAAACTGCACCTCCTTGGAGATTTTTTGTGACGCCAAAACAGAAAAATGCATATATGATATAATAGTTCATACCATTCAACATATAATTCAATGATATAACTTTGTTTATTGTTTTCTGTACATAGTTCATAATAGACATATTATGTTATAATATATTAGTTCATACAATATACTGTACATAGTTCATGTATATTATGCTACGTACAAGGATTGAAACCAACTCACAAGGTCGGTGCAGTTTCAAGACTTCAGCGGTCGCAAATCCATGGATTTGGGTCCAGAAATCGATGGATTTACCCGAAAGTCTGGGAAAAAATGATGGTTTTGAAGTGTTTACCCTGGAAAAATGATGGGAAAAATGATGGTTTTGAAAAAATGATGGGAAAAATGATGGTAAAACATTGTCAAACCCTGGATTTCTTGCTTTCGCCAAGCCGCGCGTGCGCCGCGTCAATGCACTATGAAGCTCGGAGGTGTGAAGCGCCTGGCCCAGGTGGGGGAGATTGGCGAGATCGCACCAGGTATGGGTCAAAATCTAAGACCTTCCTCTGTTATGGTTGTAATCAATGAATTAATGGATGTTGTTTTTCATGAATTCAATTGAATTCATGATTATCCAAATTATCCCACTGTCTTTCCGATTACCCTCTGGTGAACTGTTACATAACTATGGTTGTAATCACCATGTTTCATGGGTAAATCAAGGAACTAAATGGCCCATGGCTTCAATAGCAAACTGCTAGTTTACCAGAGGATAGGGGACCACAGCTTGAAATGTCTTGTTTCTTAGTATTGACCATCCAATTGTTGACCCAACTTTGATTCATCCATAGCCACATAAAATGGGGATATCATGGAGATATTCCGTGGTATTGATAAACCGGAATATTTTCAGCAACAAAATGATGTTTTTCAGCATCCTCTATGGCTCTTTTTAATGGGGGAAGCATGGGTACAATCTTTTGGGGGACTTCTGAATGACCTGAACGTTGTAACATGATGGGGAAAAAGGAAATGGGGAAAACCTGATGGGTTTTTCTAAGTGGGGATGTAATGATACACATTTGACATTTGACAGAGATGAAAAAAGGGGATCAATGATAGCCATGAATGTTGGGATTTTTTCGGATCATCACCATCTATAGACATGAAAAGTACTCAACAATGATGGGAATGTTTTTGGGGAGAACAATGGGGATGTGGTGGGATATGATGAGGGAATAACATGGAATAACTCGTTTCATTTATCACTTCTCTACTCTCCAAAAACTTCTCGACTTTTTGCACTTCCTTACTTTCTCTAAGTTTGCAATTTCCGTATCACGGAGCTTAGACTTCTAAACGTCCTTTGATCACCAACAGGAACACAGTGTTTTGTCCAAACATGTGGGATTTGTCTCCAAGATATGGCAATTTGATTGGCAAACATGATGGTCAACTGTGCTAGTCAAGGTACCCTGTTTTCATTTTTTCAAATCAATCACAGTACCAGCTTGGATTAATCACCAAGCATGGCCTAGCTGAAGTGTGTGTGCGGGTGTGTGTCAAAACTTGGCAAGCTTGGTTTGGTTTGGGCCAGTCACCCTTGTTAAAATGAGAATGGATGGATTCAGAGGTTCCCCGCTGTTCAAGCCAGCCATTTCCTTGCATGCCTTCCTGTCAAAAATGCATGCTGGGAATAGATCGACCCAAGATGTTCAATGGACCTACTGTTGGCTAGTTCAATTCTGCAATGTGCATGTCAACATGATCAGGGCCATGTTGCTTATGTTATTCTATGTTGTGATTGTGATATTAGCTATACGCTATGATGGATACATATATATATATAATACACACATGCAGCAATGATATATATATAATATGTCAACATATATGTCAACATATATGTGTAATTACAGAGATATGTACCCTCCGGTAATTTAACATAGCTATTGAAAATGGTCATTTATAGTGATTTTTCCCATGAAACATGGTGATTTTCCATAGTTATGTTAGTTTACCAGAGGGTAAACCTCCATTTTCCTATGGTTTTCCTATGGTTTTCCCATTTTCCTATGGTTTTAACCAACAAACGCATACGTCGTACGTCTGCCGAGCCGAGCTCCGCCTCTCGAAATGCCATCAACACCTTGGTCAACAACAGCCTCGGCCAGGAGCTGGTCAGCACCAAAGGGGATGTATCCAGGTCATCCCCCATAAAACCAAATCCATGTAATATAATATACATATAATAATACATATAATTATAGATAATATATTATATATACAAGATTGTAATATAATACATAATTATACAAGATTATAATATATATATATATTATAGATAATATATTATTTGTATACAATGTAATATACATAGATGGAACATGATGGAACTGTTCGGTCGCCTTGAATTTCACCTTCTCCCTGCGGTCCCTGCGGGCCGCCGCACACGTTGGCGAAGGATCGCCCCAAGGCCCGTCCGATGATGCTCGCGTGGAGACCTCGCCCGGCGGTTCCGGTTAAGGCGGAAGGGAACGGAAACAGCTGGAGAGCTCCCCCTGCAAACCATGGGAAAAACATGGTAAAAACATGGGGAAAACATGGGAAAAACATGGGAAAAACATGGGAACATGGGAAAATCATAGGAAAATCCTGGGAAAATTGTGGGAAAATCATGGGAAAATTCTGGGAACATATCGGACATCCGCCTATAAAATGGAGGTTTTGATGGGAAAACCATCTAGAAATGACAGTTTTTCCATTGCCATGTTTGATTACCGGAGGACAATACATCGGATTGCATTTTGATTATATCAACCACCATATGAGTTGTATACCGTATACATATTTACAGGAAGTTTAAAACCAAGTATAAGCTACTGCAGTACATATGTATATTACCCCATATCATTCATTCCAATGTTTGTTCCCATTTCAAGGGGACCTTGCTTTTAAGTGGAGATATACTGTAGTTGATATAATGATATATAATGCAAAGAACCCAACTATATCATGTCTATAAATTGGAGATGTCGTGATTTTTGGGGGGTCGTGTAGATTTTGGAGAATGGCTGTCCGGAATTCAAAACCAGGGGAGGGTGACAAGATCGAAAAACATGCCACTGGCTTCACTCCGATAGTCCTTGAAGCATCTTGATTGAGCATCGTTTTTATGGACACAAATATATGTATAATGTATATTATATATATATCATATATATATAGTATGATATATATACATATATATATTGTGTGTGTATGAATCTTGTTCTCATCTCTTACAGATCTCCCATGCGTCTTCATAGAAAACTCAACCAGTCCAGTCCGCCCCTGCGTCCCAGCTTGGCTTCGTGGGGCCAGGAATCCCCTACGTTCCAAGGATTCGGGGCTCCGCGGGAGGAACTTTTGCCGCGAGCTCAGGACGAAGTTCTTCCTCCCAGGTGGCGGAAGGACAGCTGTGCTCATCCGGACAACATGGAGGCTGCAGGAAGCAGAACATCACATAACATACATAACATCACGCAGAAAAAAAAAATCTAGACCAACACCGTTGAAGAAAAACATGTTATATATTATATATGACTTAATTATTACATATTATTACCTACTCACTGACTGGGATGTCCTGAATGGGCTTGGACTGGATCCTAGCTCGTGAAGCAAGGAACAGCTCTGCCACTTTTTTCAACAGCCCTAATTTGAGTGTGTCTGAAATGTTGTGTACCCCTTGATCTGCAGGTGAATCATCATGTTCCCATACATGTTCCCTATTGTTCTGCAACATGCGGGGGTATACCCTAGTTTCAGACACTCCCCAAGCTTATTTGTAAGTTGGTTATATATATTTATATATCCCATTATAAATCCCTGGTTGGTGGTTGAGTCACCCCTCTGAAAAATATGAGTGCGTCAAATGGGATTCTTGTTCCCAATATGAGGGGAAAGTCATCAAATTCCATGGTTCCAAACCACCAACCAGTTATATTCTCCCATTATTAACCATTATCAACCACTATTAACCATGATTAACCAGGATTATCCCATATATAAAATGGAAAATCAACCATATTATCCATTATTAACCATATATTCTCCCAGTTATCCATTATTAACCATATATTCCAATAAACCAGCCCCGCTCCATCGCCATCGTCGCCATCCGATGTCCGCCTGCGATCCCGTCGCGTGGCAGAAATCCGCAGCATGTCCGCAATCTCGTGCAGAGTGGTCGTGATGACCCCCGGAGGCCTCGGAGCTTTGAAAAGCCAACCGCGACATCCTCTGAGAGACTTGGGAAATGTTCCACAAAACCATGAGGGGAAAGCTGATCATACCCTCTGGTAATTTAACATAACTATGGAAAGATCCACCATTATTCATGGGAAAATCCACTATAACTGGCCATTTTCAATAGCTATGTTAAATTACCAGAGAGTAAACCATCATAAACCATCATAAACCATTGGATTTTGAGGTCGATGGTTGTTTTCAGACCGCCACTTGGGAAATGTTCCACCCACCAAACAGGCAAAGTGTTTTTATCTCCGCAGAATTGGATATATCGGTTCAACCAATGGGCCTGACAGCCTGAGGCATCTCAGATGCCATGAAAAGAATCACCACGGTCTACCAGCGAGGTCAACGAATACATAGTCTATTACTGGTTGGTGGTTTGAACCATCTTGAAAAATATGAAAGTCAATGGGAAGGATGACATCCCATATATGAAATGGAAAATAAAAGTCATGTTCCAAACCATCAACCAGATTAGTGATTCCTGAAATCCTCCTGTGAAGCCGCAGACTTTGCCTTTCTCTGATTTCACGAGGTCATTACCCAAAAACTTCTCCGTTTGATCCCTAGCGGCCCTAGCTTAGCGGGGTGAAACTCATCTTTTGTTGATCCGGAAATTGCAATGTGGTGGATCCCAGAATGAAGATGATAGATATAACCATCATGTTGTTGCTTGTACTCCCACATCATACTTGGCTATCAAAAAATATAGATATGTATATAAATAATCATAATTGGCTATATGATGATTGTACTCCCATAGCTACTGGTTGGTGGTTTCAACCTACCCCTCTGAAAAATGATGGAGTTCGTCAGTTGGGATTATTTATTATTCCCAACTGAATGGACAGTCATAATCCATTCATGTTCCAAAGCACCAACCAGATAATATATGTATATATAATTCCATTAATGGTGATTCTATGGTGATTAATAGTGGTTAATGATTAATAGTGTTATATGATGATTCTACTCCCAATAGAGATCAATCCTTATTTGATGCTATTAGCCAATCATCATTCGCCAATAATAGGTATATTGATATAGGTATGTAACCGGTACGTATATATATATAGGTATATAAATAATCATACTATAATTGACTATACTCATATATTTAGCCAATAATCATCATTAGCCATAGCGAATATCACCCTCAAACGATCACAGTCCCACAGTCGGCCCCCAGACGCTTGGTAGCAACAGTTGCCCCACGGGCCCAGTAGAACTGGCCACAGAAAGGCGCTCCGGAAAGTGAAGCCCAAAACCATTGGTTTACCAAAAATAGGGAGAGATATATGGGAAAATTATGGAAAGCGGGAAATTATGGGACATTATGGAAAATTGTGGGAAATTATGGAAAACTGTGGAAAATTGTGGAAAATTATGTGAAATTATGGAAAATATGATGATTTTCAATGGGATCCTATGGGGAATACAGCAATCTGGAGCTTTCCGAACTAATATTTCTTAGACCATGCCTTAGTATTGAAACAGCCATGGTGACTTTGGGATCCCCCATAACTAATTTTGGATGACTGGGGGGTCCTTCTAAGAAACCCCCAATATGGGTATGGTTGATTGGGAATATGATTGGGTCATGGGGATACAAAAAGGGGATGCCATGGGGATGCATCATTCATGTTCAGCAATATGAAACTTGACGGGGTGTGTCTGAGAATGGGGTCTACCCTCTGGTAATTTAACATAGCTATTGAAAATCGCCATTTTTAATGGGAAAATCTACTATTTCTATGGCCATTTTCAATAGCTATGTTAAATTACCAGAGGGTACCCTGCACATGGCAATTCAAATGGGGATGAAAATGATGAACCGGAAATATTGGGATACCCTTCAAACAGCCATATCGAGAAAATCGGCATGGTAGCACGGGAGAGGCTCGGCTCAAATGGGCCCAAAGCATCATTCAGATTGAATATTCAACCTCAAATTCTGTTCTTTTTGTAATTTTGAGCCATGACCATATTGGATCTGTATGGTTACGGATCAAACCCTTGCCTGAAAACCATGGCCCATGGCTGGGGTCGTATCCCAGTTTTCACGAGTTTTTCAGAAGATCACATCCTCATGTAGTTTTTGGGTGAGGCTCCCAATTACAAGTTGGGTGTTATAATCACATCTATGGTTATATGGGTTATATGTAACCTATGATAATAATGTTATAATCATGTTATATCCTGTTATAATCATCCTCATCTATGGTTATATCTATGGTTATATCCTCCAACCCAAACAAAAAACAGCAAGTTAAACGTGCGGAAAAACTGTGCGTCATCGTTTTTTTGGGGCACCAATTTGTCCATGTCTGTTGCACCGGTCCATGTGACTTGATCCAGCAGATTTTCTCGGAAGCCACGGGGATCTTCCCCGCAAGTCGCGAGGAATTCGCCGGGTCCGGGAAGAGCAGCGCTCAGCTGCAGATTTTTCCACCTCTGACGGTCAATGCTGAAAGGTTTTGGTGACTGGCGGCCCTATTCAGGTAGATGTTTAGTTTGATGTAATGGGGATAGAAGATGATATACGGATACAATGGGGATAGAATGGGGAGAATCTCATGATGGAGTTCTGCAAATAAATGCAAATAATATATATATATATACATATACATGATTTGGGTGTCTCGGAAATCGAGGTTTCCCAAGTCATGGCCTATTTTTAGTGAAAATTCATGAAAATTCCAAGCATAAGTTTCCGGGGAATTTTCCATCCAGAGATATCCACCCACAATCCAGCCCCAGTTAAGGATAGCCCCAGTGAAGGATAAGACTTCCTATCTCGGCCACTCCGTTGAAGACGTATCAAGCATGCGTATCAGTGGCTCGTATCTAAATCCGGAACTACAGATACTGTCAGGTACTGTCAGATACCTGGAACTCACAAGACCCTCAGCTCAGCATGTCTTGTGTATGGCTTCAGATAAATATGCACATGGCTTCAGTATGCAGTGCACAAAGAACAAAAAATACTCATTTCAGAGTGCATGTTGTGTATGAACACGTCTATTGTGTCTATTTTTTACTGCACGTAATTGTACAGCCTGTAGTGGGTATAGGACAATATATTTCAGAAAACATAATCTACTACAGTTGTCGCATTTTACCTCGCAGGTTTGCTAGATGCCCCAATACAAAAAAAAACATGTCATTATATACATTACACATATAAAACAAACATAAACAAACAAAAAAAGAAGCATTATTCATGTGTTTCTGCTGCTGCTTCTAACTACTGCCACGGTGCAAAGAAAAACAAACGTGGCTGGCGGACAGCAAAGCAGCATGACAGTGAAGGACAAAAGAGGTACCAAACAACACAATTTCTCCTCCATACTGGAAGCGGTATGTCATTATGTCATGCTGATATATTATCAATTTATCCAATGGTGATGTCAATATGTATTATATCCATCATATCACAGTATCAGAATGCTGAAACTAGGACACATACAGTACATAACATATAATACACGCATATACACGCGCAATGGTATGTCTTTGTTCTGTTTACACACATATCATATGTATTGAATATCGTTCATGCATATATATCATATATAACTATGTCATTATGTAGGTAGACCTTGGCAGTACCTACGTTGCCCAGATCCTAGATGAAAGAGTTCCTTGCACTGCGGTTTAAATTTTGGGCTTCAGTTTCATCCCACTTTGGCGGCTTCATGTTGGCGCTCAAGCCGCATCATATATATATAATATATACGTGTATATATATATATATGCCATATATTACAGTGTTTTTTTCTATTTTGCTCTATGGCATACATCGATGTATCCCGCAGATTCAGCTTCCCAGCTTCCAAACATCGTGGCCTTAACTAGTTTGCTCAACCAAGAAATCGGCGATGAGGTTCAAGTTGGGAAAATCAAAGACCAGCGTGGACTGAGGCCTCAGTGCCAGCCATCTCCACCGATGAATCCGTTGAAGTCTGCGAGACTCTGCGAAACTTCCTTTCCGACATATAAAGAGAGGCCCGGAAGGAAATTCATTGCCAGAAGGACATCCCGATTTTCATACAGGTTTCATGATGTTTTAAGTATCTTGGAATATCTTTTAGAATATCTTTTAGAATATCTTAAATCTTCTCATCACTGAACACGGAACCGAAGTAAAAAGTCATGCTTCAGCCATGGCTTCAGGCACAGGATTTCACCTCCCGCAGCGGCTGTTGTTCAAATCAAGGGACAGTTTGATACCGGACTCACGCGACAAGGTGTTGGCGAAGGAGACTGCGGCCAAACCTCAGTAGCATCGACTATCCGACTATCCTCCACCTTCTCCTCGTCATTGTGATCGTATTGTTCTCATCATTGTCATTGTGATCATTCTCATTACCATCATTACCATTGTATAGCATTTGTATAGCATTTTCAGGACCAGTACCATCATCAGTACCATCATCATCATCATCATCATCACCATCATCATCATCATCATCATCATTATAATCATCATCATCATCATTATCAGCAGCAGCAGCATCATCATCGTCATCATCATCATCATCATCATCATCATCATCACCCATCAACCCCACGTGAGCACGGAAAATTTCGGCCTCATGGAAAACCCGGGTATGCGTTTCTTCTAAGGGCTTAACCAACCATGCATAGTGAGAAATCTTGTATCCATGGGAGTACTATTGGTATGCACTTCCGGGAAACCATCATTGGAGACGCTCCAGAAACTCTGCACTTGGATCACTTGCTACATGCTATTCATGGCCATCAGGGTGGGATCCATGAAGTGCGATGATACGTAGCAAAAAACGCATAGCATCACGGTACAACATGTACTCCAAAAAATATGGAAGGACTACCCTCTGGTGAACTAACACAGCTATGGAAAAATCACCATTTTTAATGGGAAAATCAACTATTAATGGCCATTTTCAATAGCTACGTTAAATTACCAGAGGGTATGTTTTTTTTTGCTGCTGGCAGTGAAACATCCACCCCAGGCCACAAAGTGGTACTAGCCATCTCTTTCCGAAAAAGGCATGGCGCCGTGTACCCTCTGGTAGTTGGACATAGCTATGTCAATTCACCAGTTCGAGAGGTGAATGATCTTTAAATGGGCCAAAGGTCCATAGCTATGTAAAATTACGAGATGGTAGTCCAGGAAAAAAATATTGTCCCATAACAAACTGTCTATGGGTCTCATCTGGTATCTTCTTAACCGCCACATTCCATATCATTCGATTATGTCATTATGTCCCCATCATATCCTCATAAAACATCCCCAATAAATCAGGTATACACCCAAATAGAGGCACCAGCCATAGAATCTTGCTTCAAATATCCCTATTCATCTATTATGCCATTATGTTCCCATTCTATCCCAGCAGGTTTGATTCGAACCCAGCTAAGCGCCAGGATGCTATCAAGGCCGATGTCCATTAGGGGGTCCTTGCCATGGTGGACGACGCCAGAGGACCAGGTTGACCCAGTTCCTATCCCATGAAAATATCCATCAAGTCGTATTGCTTTGAGATATCCAATTACATAATGTAATACATATATACAAAGTCTCCATCATTTTCCCTAATGAACCAGGTACCTAGACCCTCCAAGTACCCATAAAAATTGTGTAAAGTGCATAAAACGTTTTTACAAATCGGCTAAAGTCACCATGGTTATGGGTACAAACGTAGCTCCTTGCTGTATCCCATTGCATATGCATATATATATATATATGTATATAAGTATTATTATTAATAAGTATTGTTATTATCATTATTATTGTTACTATTATTCACTATGATTGTTATTATTATCACGATTACTATTATTGTTATCATTACTACTAGTATTAATATTGTCATTATTATTATTGTTGTTGTTGTTATTTTTTGTATTGTTATTATTATTATCATTTATACACAATCTTCGTCATTACCCCTAATAAACCAGGTATCTCTCCAATGAATCAGGTATACCCTCTGGTAATCAAACACGGCAATCTTAAATCCCCAAAGTATGGTTTTTTACAGCTGGGAAAATCGTCGAACTAAATGGAGGAAATTTGAGCAAGCCATGTTTGATTGCCGGAGGGTATCCCCAACCATCAAAGTGAATAATTCCAATATAGATAGATAGATTAGATTAGATTTAGATTTGGATTTAGATTAGATTAGATTTAGATTTAGATTTAGATTTAGATTAGATTAGATTTAGATTAGATTTAGATTTAGATTTAGATTAGATTTAGATTTAGATTTAGATTAGATTAGATTTAGATTTAGAGTAGATTTAGATTTAGATTTAGAATTAGATTTAGATTTAGATTAAGATTAGATAGATATACATATATATATATTCATATCAGATCCGATGAAATATCACCACGAATCCCCCTAAACCAGGTTTATAATGGATTGTCATTGCATCATCCCCAATATATTGGTTAGTACTATCCCCAAATTTATCATCAACGAGGTGTAGTTGGCTCTGGCTCCCCAAATTAACCAGATGTAGTTAATCTAATTTTAATTTATATATATATATCCAAGTTAGTTTTATATTTTATATAATTGGGTAAAACATGGTAATTCACTAATCTGAAATAAGGATATTTTGGGATAGTTACCCCGAATCCTAACCATCATTCCAGGGTTCGGTCGCAACTTGAGGTCGTCATCAAATTTGTCTAGATATGCATATATATATATATATCATATATTAATGACCATGAACCATGATATTAAATTCCCCGTGAATAGGGAGATCCCCTATTCATCCTATGCATTCCTATCCTAGTTGGATGGTTCTGGCTCCCAAGGCACATCCCCAAGATAGTTATATATATATATAAATACAACCTAATAATCTCCCATTATCCCCATTAAGATCGATCTGCCTATTTAATCCCCAAGTTACTTTTAGTAAACCATTAACCATTATATCAATATAGACATCAATTCCCATAACATATGTATATATATATACCCAATATATATTATATATACAGTATATATATATGTACGTATTATATATATATACAGTATATATATCCCCAAAAGGATTAGCAATAAACATCGAAGATTCATTGGGGATTCATATCAACCATGCTGACATGCTATAAATATAGCCATTTTCAATCTCTGTCAAGGCACGTCCAAGGTGACATTCTCATCCTCACCAATGGCCTCCTTGGCCACGTTCAGCACCATCTCCACCGCCTCGCAGACAGCCATCGATGGAAATCATCGGAGATAAAAGGGGCTTGACGTACTCAAAGCTTGACTTTTAGACATAGACAACCTGGGGCATTTCAGCTACCATTTTTTCATTGAGCGACTGCTTTCTCTCCGGACGTTTTTTTTCGGGTCGGTGGCAAGAAGTTGTTTCAATCCACTGAATTTCACACACTCAAACTACCCTCTGGTAATTTAACATAGCTATTGCAAATGGCCATTGAAATAGTGGATTTACCCATTGAAAATGGTGGATCTTTCCATAGTTATGTTAGTTTACCAGAGGGTACACGGTGGCTCATTTGCGATGGTATTGTCCCAGATAAATCTGAACAACTCACTGGCCCACCTTGGCACGGCTCAGGGCCGGCTTCTGCACCATTGCCACGCTCTCGGCCTATCGTTTTTGTGGGAGAATGTCCTGGGGAACTGGGTAATTTGACCAGTGAAACATAACCATCATTGAAAAAGGTATAAAAACAACATAAACCAACCATGATTGGAGGGTATAATGGGATATTTTTGTGAGAATTATCCACTTGTTTGTTGGAGATATACAATATGATATCATGTGGGGATATAATGGTATATGTGAGACCAAAATTAAACTCACAACAATTGGAGGTAAAGTGGGGATATAATGGTATATGTGACACCAAAATTAAACTCACAACAATTGGAGGTAAAGTGGGGATATAATGGTATATGTGAGACCAAAATTAAACTCACAATAATTGGAGGTAAAGTGGGGATATAATGGTATATATAACCAACAATGTTAATGTGGGTTTGTCCAGAAATGAATTTATGGAGATTTACACCGATGTATATTAATTATGTCCATCTACAATCAGAATTCAGGAACTTCAAGACAGTTGCTGTCAGATAGTGTATCTCATTTTCGGGTTCCATCCCACATGTGATGGCACAAAAAAGATGGCACCATGATGATGGCACCAATGATCTCCGGGGATGCGGTCGACCATGAGGGATACCTGTAAGTTGGTCATTTTTGATGAGTTGGGAGAGTCAGGTTCCGAAAAATCTTGGTAAATTATAATATTGCCATGATCATATTCCCATATTCCCATTGATATTATCATAGAATCTAATTATAATAATGTGATCATTATTTTAATGTGATCATTATCATCCATCTGGGTAAATGAAATAATATTTCACTAACCTGAATAGTTCGGCCATAGAAGGGGATGATTCCCGAATCCTAACCATAATTCCAGTGAGGGAGGACAGTGAGGTCGTGATGAAATTGACCCAGGAAAATGCTACCCGGTACCTTCCCCCAATTTCGCCTCCTTCGTAGGCGCCTGTCTTGGGGCAGCAGGCGTCACCTGCCAAGGAATCTCACGGATGATCATCCCATCCGGTGATCGGTGATGGGAACTGGGCCGCAGGAAATCCGGCAGGAAATCTGGGGAATGCCCCAACGAAAAAAGGCACTTTGATGCCAAAAACATACATATCATACATATCATAAATATGTGTTTTGGGGAGGGATTTTCATGGATGTTCCTATTTTATCGATTCCCCTGAAAAATATCATGATTCACCTGAAATCATTCTTGAGATGATTCCCCTGAAGTCAACAGCCCCCCAGTAACGACATGTCAGGACTGCTGGCGCTCCCAGAATCTCCTGGATCTGCTGGAGCGTCTTTTCAGCCTCTGCTGGGCGCTAGGCTCATCCAACAAGTGGGTTAAACATGGTTAAACACCAACTGTTCCCAAGCACTTACCAGAAAAACGGGTGGTTTCAAGCATCTGGAGCAACCACTAATTTGATTTGGGTTTGGCGGGTTTGGTGGTGAAAATCTCCGCAGATATGGAGGGTCATAATGACATTGGAGCTTTATGGCGCACTGCATTGACAATCTGCTGATATCCCCAGCAGAAACATGAATGTTGGTCGAGTGCTGAATGGACCTGTTCATTTCACCAATATGATTTCAACATTCAGGGGATTTAAATATTTTGCTAGCCATAGCAAACAGTTCAGTGCTGGTTTGGCGTGCTGCCTTTTCCGTTGGGTACGCTAAGCAGCGTTTTGCATGGACATGCTGCATGACGACCCATGGTCCCGCAGCACCAAGGGGCATGACCAGGACACTGCCTCTTGGCTGAACTGGGATAAAAGAACACGCATATTTGAAACCACCAACCAGTAATCCCATTATATTGATAGATAGACATATATAACATATATATAACATATATCATATCCACATTTACTGCTTGTTATACACCCATTGACTACCAGTCATGAACCCCCCCCATGCCCCGACACGGCTCGGCCTTATCAATGCCTTCATGGTCATCAATGGAGGCGAACAGATCCTGTGCCTCCTGCACGACCGTGACATTTCGCAGCAAAAACAAAGAGGTCCAAAAATACGCACCCTGGTCTTAAAGTGTTTTATTTTAGTGTGATCATTATCATCCATCTGGGTAAATGAAATAATATTTCACTAACCTGAATTAAGGCCATTTGGGGATGATTCCTCTTATTTACCATGATTCCCAGTGAGGTCGCAGTGAGGTCGTTATAATTTACCCAGATCCATGTATATCCATCTTTGACATTCTCACAATGTGTGGTTTTACATGTGATGTGTGGCTTTGATTAATCCATCGAAAACATATTGACCGAGCAACAGACCTTGACATTTGTTCCATGATCCTAATTCGCAAACTGTCAAACTACCAAGTCGTCCCGATTTCTTGACATGGTTCTACGATAATATGAAGCCTATACATTCAATTTCGCCTTCTGAAACTGACTTTGGGTTTGGTTTGGGCCAAAATGAAGCTCAAGTTTGTGGCGGTTTTCAGAGCTCCTTGGCCGTTTGTTTCCCCTTTTCCACATCGCCGTCCAGGACAAGGCTTTCCTAAGCCAGTCAGGGTCTCCCAAGAAACACTCAGCAACCATCCATTTTTTTTTCTTGCAACAATTTTATACAATTCATCCAACAAAAATATAGCACATTAATATCTGTCATAATGGCGAAATCTGGATTTTCGAGATCCCCCATAAAAATTTCGACATGCCCACCTTGGCCTAATCCAATTCTCCGTGACTGCTCACCGCCCAGCATCTCCCAACATCAAAATGGCCATCGCTTCGCCTTGCCTGGGAAGACGCGCCACCCGCCAGCCCGATCGGAAAAAAAAAACATTGGACCACCAGCGACGGGAAAAAAAATCGAAACCTGCAAAGTGAAGCCAGTGAGGTTTACCTTCGACTTTGGATACATTTGGGATGATTTATACATGTTTAATCATCAAAAAATGAAAAATAAACATGTATAACATGGTTTTTTTCTAAACTGTTCCATGTGGATGATTGGTTACATGAAATATCTGGTTGGTGGTTGAGCCCTACCCCTCTAAAAAATGATGGAGTTCGTCAGTTAGGATTATGAAATTCCCAACTGAATGGAAAGTCATAATCCATTCATGTTCCAAACCACCAACCAGTTATATTCTCCCATTATCAACCATTATCAACCATTATTAACCATGATTAACCAGGATTATCCCATATATTATGGAAAATAAAAAATGAAGTTTATACCAAGAAAAAATCGACAAATGGAGTCTGTACCATCCCCTTGGCGCCTATCCCAGGTCTGACTGAAGAGGTTTCGAGCCTCTGTCGCGGCCTCTCCAAGGCAGAAAGCGTTCTGCTTCAGCTTCAAAGATTTTTTTTTGGGTATGTTTCCTGGTTCAAACATGTCAAAACATGTCAAAACATGTCAAAACATGTCAAAATATGTCAAAACATGTCAAAATATGTCAAAATATGTCAAAATATGTCAAGACATGTCAAAATATGTCAAAACATATCCAAATATGTCAAAATATGTCAAAATATGTCAAAACATGTCAAAACATGTCAAAATATGTCAAAACATGTCAAAATATGTCAAAATATGTCAAAATATGTCAAAATATGTCAAAACATGTCAAAATATGTTAAAACATGTCAAAATATGTCAACATATGTCAAAACATGTCAAAACATATCAAAATATGTCAAAACATGTCAAAATATGTAAAAATACGTCAAAATATGTCAACATATGTCAAAACATGTCAAAACATATCAAAATATGTCAAAATATGTCAAAACATGACAAAATATGTCAAAACATGTCAAAACATGTCAAAACATGTCAAAATATGTTAAAACATGTCAAAACATGTGAAGACAAGTCAAAATATGTCAAAACATGTGAAAACATGTCAAAACATGTCAAAATATGTTAAAACATGTCAAAACATGTGAAGACAAGTCAAAATATGTCAAAACATGTGAAAATATGTCAAAATATGTCAAAATATGTCAAAATATGTCAAAATATGTCAAACACATGTGAAATTCCTGTGAAGAATGTTGTGAATACAACTGGTTGTTTGCATCTCATGGATTTGTTGACTGCTGATGCCATTATTGGCCTGCACGGCCGCAGCAGTGCGGCCAGCAACCGCATGGCACTGCGCCACCGAATACCTGGTGGCCACAAAAGCCGTGGAAGTCCCGCGGAAATGGAAAATTCTTATAGAAATGGATAGGAATAATGAATAATAGTCGATGAATAGTAATGAATCTTGATTTTTGAAATCCATGAAAATCCACCATATTTGATGCTATACCCTCTGGTAAACATACAAAAAGCTATTGAACATGGCCATTTATAGTGGATTTTCCCATTAAAAATTGTGATTTTCCATAGCTATATGTTAAATTACCAGAGGGTAGTCCAGTTATCAAATGTGTTCCAACTATTATTGATATTATTTTTTCCAACCATTATGGTATTATTGATTATAGTCTAGTTGGTGGTATACTGGTATACCTACCCCTCTGAAAAATATGAAAGTCAGTTGGGATGATGACATTCCCAACTGAATGGAAAAATAAATTTCATGTTCCAAACCACCAACCAGGTAATAATGAATAAGAGTCCTATTAATAGTCCCACTACTATAATTTTATAGAAATCTATCTGAATGGGACATGTTTTCATTAATAGTCCCTTTCTGGATAGCTGGATAGTAATCGTGATAACTATAGTAGTGAGATTTAATTGGATCATCATCCATTATTACTGTAATGATTATCGATATATTTTTTTTTGAGACTGTAGAATTGACCGTCAAAATTGTGATAGAAATTATAGAAATTGATGAAATAGACATGTTCAATTATGAAATTTAGCTGGTTGATTCTGAATGTGTATGGGTTACTGGGCATTTTCTGGGACAACGGGTGAGTCTGTGGTTGATTCCTGAACCAATCCATCTGAAAATTCCCCCAGTTGGGCAGCTGAAATATACCCTCTGGTAATGTCCTAAAAACAAAAAAAGCAATGGCTGGCTTCAGATACCCTCTTGTAATTGATAGTTGATCTACCTATCATTGCCAATCTTAGATACCCTGCAAAAAATTATTTTTTTTGCTGGTTAGTAGATATTCCCATTAATACCAAAAGACTAAAGGATTAAAGTATGTATGTAAGATTGACCTAGCTATATATATAATTATGTATAGATGGTGATTTTCCCTAGCAAACTCTTAGTTTACCGGCTACCAAGCCACCTCCAAACCCCCCAAAATTTACGCACGGCTTGTCCCCCGACGCACGTGGCTATGCCTGTCATCCTTGGCTGTTTGATGAGCCCAGTGAATGGTCGTTCCGTAGCCACCGGGCCAAACATGGCAAAGCCGGAAACCCCAGAGACGATGTGACTTTTTGATGGGTCTATAAGTTACCCTCTGGTTATGACTAACATAGCCATGGTATAGATGGCCCATAGAAATAGATGGTTTACCGAAGTTAAAAATGGTGGATCTTTCCATGGCTATGTTAAATAACCAGATGGTAATTATCATGAATTGCCTATCAACTGCAGTAACTGGGATACTTTGATTGCTCAGACTACATAGTACTTTGCCCGATTGTCATGGCAGATCATTCCGATGTTACCTCCACAGCTTTCCAATGTCTCTGTTGAAACTCGTTCATCCACAGTTGGTCAGAAACCAGAGCTTCATTGGTGATATCGTCCAGCTGGCAATTCATCCCATTCAATATGAACCATTGGAAAACCATTGGAAAATTGTTGGTGATATCCCCATACATTTCCACGAAATCCCCTGGAAAACCTCATTAAATCATCTTCCCAAGCTGCCAAACACATCTCGAATCTTGGGTAAATACTTGTCCATAGACATGTCTGTTATTTTCCACACATGTTCAATTTCTTCCTAATAATTGTTTCCTAATATATGTTCCCATTAAGTCATACTATACCCCCATAAATTCCCGTAAAATCCTCATTAAACCCCTATAAAATCACCATAAAATCATATTTCCAAGGACAATTATTGGAAAATGGTTGCTTATAGTTATATCTCCATAAATGTCCACTAAATCCCATTTTTCACTAGATATGGTCCAATGTTTTCCATATATTTGCCCACTAAATCCCCATAAAAACACCAGACATATGACATCCCCACCGCCAGGTGTCTGTTTGTCTCCCATCTTCCGCGCCAGCGCGGCGGCTTCGCGCGCTGGGCGGACCGCCTGGTCCTACGTCATGGACCTTTTTGGGGACCTTTTTTTGGGACCCAGAATGGGACATGAAATACCAGGGAAAACCGATGGAAAACGATGGAAAACGGATGAACGTGAAGGATTTGACCATTTTGAATGTGGGTGATTCGGACTTCACTAGCAACCTCAGCCATTCGAAATGGTGGGTTTTTCGATGTTGGAAGATTGGTGACATTGGTGTCCGCGTCGATGTGTCCAGGAGGGTGATCCTTCACTTCTCCAAGACAAGTCTTCTTGAGTCGTCATCCCAAATATGATCTGATTCAGCCAGAATTGACATGCTAGTTACAATGATGTTTGACCCAGAACCACACGCAAAAAGGAGTCTCCATCACCGCCCCAAACACATCCTCATGCAAGGAGATGTGGTTGATGGCATCTTCATCGCACATCTCCTGCGAACAGGATTTCATCGGTGGTTTGTGATGTTGTTTAACACCTGAATCCTGTGATCACATAATTACTCAGAATAGATGTACAACACTTTCCCCTATTCCTATGACTCCAGCTCAAGCCTAAGTCCTCCAGATCTGTTCAAGTGAATTATATATATATATACCCTCTGGTAATTTAACATAGCTATTGAAAATAGCCAGTTATAGTGGATTTTCCAATTAAAAATGGTGATTTTCCATAGTTATGTAAACGTTTACCAGAGGGTATATATATTCCTAGATCCCATGATCTATCCCATGGTTTGTCTTGATGTCCGCCACTCAAATTGCCATAAGCTGGTGGTAAATCCCAAGAAAATCTGGGTGCCGAAGCCACAGGGTCCACATCCCCATGCCATCCCAGGGCCTCATATCCACAGATCATAAAATCTCCAATGAATCAGGCAATATTGGCTTCACAACCATCCAAACATCTCCAAAACCAGGTTCTTATGGAAAATCCCCTATAGAAATAATGGGGAATCATAGGAAAATGTGGGGAAATATTGATATTTATAGCTGGTTGGTGGTTTTAACCATCTTGAAAAATGATGGAGTTTGTCAATGGGAAGGATGACATCCCATATATGAAATGGAAAATAAAAGCCATGTTTGAAACCACTAACCAGAAAATAATCAACAACCATCCGCAAGATATCCGTCATTCGAGTATCATCATTAATGTGGTGAACCTAAACAGGGGTATACCCAATTTCATAAACCTCTATTGTGGATGATTTATTGGGTTTGCCCTCTGGTAATCAAGCATGGCAATCCAAAATCCCAGATTTTGTATAGATTGTATATATATATACACATATGATATAATATATATATATACTAATATATATATATATGTGAAAGCAGCGCCTCTCTTCCAGGTCCCATTTCACCTTGTGGCATGTATCGAAGCCAACTTGCTCAACTCAGGCGAGAAACTAATGCAAGCGGGCGTGGTGTTTGAA
>Ga0126342_10005334_pt1 | contig 22368 bp, 20 predicted proteins | sample Cyp1metagenome_FD_92528 | JGI IMG/M metagenome (GOLD analysis project Ga0126342, IMG submission 92528) | Coral microbial communities from Lord Howe Island, Old Settlement Bay, Australia - Cyphastrea 1 metagenome | ecosystem: Host-associated > Invertebrates > Cnidaria > Coral ...
AACCAATCGCTCAGCCTATCGCGATGCAGGTTTTAGCAATCGCGCAAAGCAAAGTAAACGCATCAATTCATAAATTTGTGACCTGCTTTTACGGACGGCTCCCATATATATATATATATATATCTATATATATATATGTATATATATGTATAAATATATACACATAATATTACGTAATATTAATAATATGATATAATATGCTATACGTATATCATATGTACTCCATGAAATCCCTAAGAGCTCGAGCAGCTCCAGGGTCTCCCACTCGCTCCGACGGCGGCACACGGGACATCTGGGCCGCGGGTCTGACATCTGCGCAGCACAAACCTGGCGCTGGAAGTTGGACCAACTTATATAGCCCCCTATAAATTGGCTATTATTATGGGGATAATCATAGATAAATCATGGGGATAAATGGGGATTATCTATGATTATCCCCATGATTATCCAGAAGATGCTGGTTAGTATTGATGTTTGCCTTGCTTCTGATTGGTTCCCCGCAGGTTTAGTTTATACAATTGGCAAATGGATGCAAATGGAACGTGGAAAAAAAGTAAACAGTGTAAAAACTGGTTTTCGGTGAAAAATGAGCCAATTGCCCGAAGGATAGCCGTAAAACCTATTGAGCTCTTCAAGCGAATCTTCCTGTGAACTATATAGAGACATGATGAGACATGTAGACACATCTAGAGACCTTGCCACCTTTCCTGATCCCCACGGGTCCTCACAACTGGCCAAATGCCCACAGGGCACGAAGGCCAAACGAGCAGGTTCATCTAGACACACCTGTCAAGGCCAAGGGTATGCCAAGCGTTCAAACTAGGGTCCTTCACGCGCTTCAGTAAAGCTATAATATGTCGATGATCCTGACTCAGGATTTGCAACATGAGTTCTCCAACCAACCAACCAACACAAGAAAATCGATGAACATCGGATGGTAATGATGATAGGTGCATGCCACCAATCCACAGCAAAATCAGCCCAGCAAATTACACCCTCCGAGCATCCCCACCACGCACTTGTTCAGCCCAGGGGGACGTGGTCGTCGTGACTCCTGAAAAACATGTTGATATTAGTGCGCGCACACATTGTATTTTATAGGTGTGTGTGTAGAATATACATTCATACATAATATACAGTATATATAATATATTATGTACACATAATGATTCATATAAATATAATTAAATATACAATATGCAAAAAGTGATAATAAGCCACGCGTCGTCACAAGAACATCCGCCAGCAACATGATCTCCTGCCGCAACTCCAACAGCTCCAGGGTCCTTTGACTCAGCTCAGCTCGGAGCCTAGCCCGTTTGAGTCATGGAAAAACCATGAGTCATTAGGGATGATCATCACATTTCTGTGATTTCAATCATTTCTGTGGTTGTCTATATATTTCTATCATTTTTGTGGTTGAACATTGGCTGAACATAATAAAAATCAGCAACATGCTTGAAACCACCAATGAAATTGTGATTAGAATCAAGCAATGGTTCACTGGTGGCTTAGGTGGCTTGGGGAATGCTGGGATTCCTAACCACCGACCTAAACCAGTTGAGCATTGGTTGATATAGTGGGGATGGAAAGTATTGTCATCGTTTTATCAATTTCCTTGATACATGTTCATGCTCATTCTCATTCACAATGTTCATTTCTGGTGAAAGTGGATATGAATTGTACACAATAATAATCGTGGTAATGGGGTGGATAATGACAACATCATTATATTGAATGGACCATAATTGTACATTTATTGGGGATGTTGTACTGTAGCAATAAGCTGGTTGGAGACATGCTTCCTATAGAACGCTATTGAGCTCGTGGATTTCTCTTCTCATGATGTCAGTGGATAGCCGGTGTTGAGATCTCTGGACCAAGAAGTCTCACACATTAACATTTTGAATCCTAACATCAAACTGGGAAGCATCAAACGAACACACACTGGGGTCTCGCCACCTGGAAAACTGTACCCTCTGGTAAACTAACATAACTATGGAAAATCACCATTTTTAATGGGAAAATCCACTACTAATGGTCATTTTCAATAGCTATGTTAAATTACCAGTGGGTATCTGTGTGGATGTGCAAAAGAAAAACCACACAGAGCTCCAACTGGGATTCCCAACCTGCAGAGCTCCTGGTTGGCTCGTCTGTACATCAACGCCAACTCAGATCGGTCCTGGCAGATCCACAGTGGCCATGGTGATGGTGGCCATGGGCCCTGTGATATATGTATATATGTATATATATATATATGGATGGGATATCAACATCCTGAAGCTCTTCTCATGGAGAAAGTGTGATGCCCATGTCCCCCTCACAGTTCCAGCCCCCATTTTTTGTTGGACCTGAGCCACTTCGTTCAAGATTGCCTGCATAGCGCTGGCTCAAGACTTACATCAGCTGGAACCCAAGATGCGGCTTCCTCTCGGAATGTCCTAGTCAAATGCCCGCAAATTACCATGTCAGAAAAAATACAGACTCAAACGGATTTTTTCAGTACCATAGTACCGTCATGTACCGTCCGTGGCTCCTGTACAGGTTTAGCGGCAATCCGGCATCCCCACTCATCCATTGATCCCAGTTGGAACATCCCCTTTTTGTCCGCTAAGCGACTGGACGCCACTGCACGTGGCGTTGGCAAATCCGCGCGGAACAAAAAAGTCACAGCGGGCAACTTAGAGCTACTCCATCTCTCCTGGATGTGTTGTTTCAAGTCTCATTTTGCTGACTTCAACAATCTTGAGACACTTGTCTGAGAAAATCAATGAAAATAGTGATCCAAACACCTTCAAACTCAAGAAACACTGGAGATGTCTGTTGCTCCGCCAGGTGCTAATTGCACCAACTGCCACCTGCACCTTCGGTGCAGCGGTGTGCGCGCAGGGCGCGCAAGGACATCGGTCGCAACCGATCGAAGCATGTCTGGTTTTGTAGAATCTCATAGGATCTGATAGGGTCTGATAAAAGCTGAGAGGATCATTCTGAAAGGGTTATCAGATTTATGAGTTATCAGCAGAATAGGAATCTTTGAGCAGAACTTCCACAAGAAACATCTGGGATTTCTGATGCCGCAGAACCGCCACTTGAGGCGGTTGCAGATTTTGGGCATGTCCAAAGATCTTGAGTTCATCAGTCACAATGGCTGAAGATGGCTGAAGTCTGAATCGCAGTTGTGACATGATGAACTTCTGCTTTACCCGTAGTGATTTCACATTGGATTCTCATGAAGAACATCACCGGTCACACGATTCACATGAATCTGCAGAAAATCATGGCGCTGATGGCACTGATGGCACTGTATCTCTGGACGCACGGTGCCAAAAAAGGTGCTATGATGTGCTATGGTACAAGTGCTCCCAACTCAAGGCACTCAGGGCACCTGGCCAAGGGATCCAAGGGGATACAAGGTGCAGCTTCTGAGTCACCCTTGGAGATTTCAGGGTAAAGGAGACGTCGCATGTAACATGGATTAACCTAGGGAACTGAAGCACATGGAGTGAGACAAATGAGAAGCTCTGTTGACAGATATGACAGATTTGACAGTGTTGATGCGATGCTTATATTACGACCACTCCAGACCCTGTCCCAGCTGTCTCTCGCCTTCAAGATCCTTTGCTTCGCTCATCCTGCTTTATCTGCTTTGCTTCCCACGCGACTCACCTGAAGCTCGAATCATGGAGTTCACCCGGCGATAAATTGCTGTTGTCTTTGGAAGCAAGTTTCTGCATGCAACAGACTTAAGCAGCTGGTGTCATCTGGGACCAAAATTGGAAGACACACATCCCCAGAAATGATGCTATTCTTGGCACACGCCAACTCTTTTCAGGTGCAAGCATCTATAGCAGCTTTTCTGCAGTTACCCCAAGCAAAATATTCAAGTTTGAGGCACCCAATGTCCTGAGTCTTTTCGAACATTCATAAACTGCTTACAAATACGAGTACAATCGAGTACATATGCACCGACTATTGAATTGGGCTTGAATGACATTCTATGGTTGCATTTCCCTTCTATTGCTGGTACATCCACTTTCTCTTAAGATGATTAAGGGATATTAAGGTATTCCCATAGTATTCCCATATTTATACTTGACTCAATAATCTCAATAGTATCATATAGTATCCCATAGTGGATGCATTTCTCCTTAAATCGTCATCCCACATCCCATGATCTTTGGCACTGGGTCCACCCACGGCTAAGGATCGCGTGGGCGATCTCGTCAGACTCTTCACCAGGGCCTCGGCCTTGGTGACTTCGCTCCTGGAGACACCTGCCTGAGCTGCTGTTTCACATGCTGAAACGCTTGGTTGCTGTTGTTTAACCAACATGCTGGGCTTCACATGGGGTTAACATGGGTTTAACTATGAAAAAATGATGAAAATGGTGGTTGTAACATGTTGTAACCATCAGAAGTCGTGGTGTAATTCACATGTTGTAACCATCAGTCCCATCTCAACCATGACCATCAGCCACTGACACAAAATGCAAGCCATGGCTAATGGGCATATAATTCCTCTTCGGTTTGTGATATCTGCTGCAATCTCTCCCCTTTAGCCCGGCTTAACGGGGCCTCCTTGGCTCTTTGGATGGCATCCTCTAGTGTCTCGGGGTCCTTGTGGATGGTCGGAACTCTGGAAGGTTCCCGTCTAAGAATGACATGATTTTGGCTGAGAAAATTGCCATGAGTCATATGGATTTATCACGTCTTTTGGCTTTTGGGATGGGAAACAAATGGAACACAGATTAAAACCATCATTATCATATTCCTCATTGCCTAATGAAACTTCATTGCCCCAACCAAATTTTCTTTTGATGCTTTTGCTCCAGCCATCAACCCAGTTCTCCTTACACTCGAGCACCGCTAGGGCAAGTTGTTCAGAAGCTCTCAGCTGGGCCAAGAAAGCTTCAGCTTTCTGAATCCTTGCAGCCGTTGTGGGTCAAAGATATTCAAAGGTCTTGGTTTTTTATTGGGTGATATCAGTGATAAAACGAAACATCTACCTGAATCTACCTGAATCATTTCGTTAGATCAGCCGTTCACTGTCCCTTCAAATAACGTCCTCATGGGGTCCAATCTGAGGCTGTCCTGACGCGATCCACCCCATGCTGCGTGGCCTACCAGCGGATCAAGGCCGCTTGGAAAAACAAGACTGGGATACCGGGATTTGGCTGTATTCATAGTGTTCATAATGTTCACAGTGTTCATAGTGTTCTAATCTCTAGTTTGGAACATTGTGTTCCAAATGTTCCAAGCTATGACGTCATTGGTGCTAGTCCCATGAAAAGTATCAAAAGTGGCATGGATGTTGACCCAGCTTCAGTCGAAGCAGGAGAACATGAGTGCACCATTACTGCAACAATTATTGGATACCTCCAGGAACCAAAATACAATTTGATGAAATTTGATGTAGACTGTACTAAATCCACTGTGTCCAATTGATTTGTTTCCTGATTCAGGTCTTCGCGGGCGACAACAAAAAACCAGGAGAAACAAACTCCCCACTCAGCAGGACTCAGCAGGGCCTGTTCGATGGACTTCATCAACTGCTCTTCACTTCGAGAGTTGATGGCCAGTCGTAAGGCCTCTTGGGATTCCAATTGGTCCAGCACAATTTGACCTGCCACGAATCATTGGAAAATCTGGGAAAAGCGATGCAAAATCTGGTGTTGTCTCTGCATGTCTTTGCCAAATCTGTTGTCTCCTCTCTCAATTTGTCTCAGGACATGCCTTGGGTCACCATATGTCACCATCAATTCCTGTGACTTGGCCCACACCGATGCCTTCGGTCACGTCTTCGTTCTGAATGGACCAGGTGGAAGCCTTTGTAAGTACCGCCTGGGAGCCCGGTGCACACGTTGCACACGTTGCACGGCTCTTTGCTGGGAACATCCGGAACTTTCAGAGCAGGAGGAAATGATGAGAAATAAGATGAACAATTAGATGAACAATTAGATGACACATGATAAATATGCGGAAAGGAAAAAGTATGAAAAGTGCACATCATTGACAACCCCCGATGTATCTGAGGAGTGGTTGAGACAAACATGTATCCTACGATGGACTCTCACTGCTTTGGCAACTTGAAAGTTATTGTCCTTATGTAGACACACTGGTAAGACCACTCAGCTAAACAAACTAGCTGCTCGAAGTCTTAAATATGATCTCTGTGCACATTTTTCTGCCAAGTAGATGCTGGAGTACAAAGTAAATTGCCTTAGCTTGACCTCATCACCATCATGATCATCTTGATACAACATGGCCAAGAGAACAAATCACGGTGTCAGCCGCGCACCTTGAGTTTCTGCTGATCTCTGGCTTTTATGGCACGAGGCAGCTGGAGATCAACCTCCCAGGAATTTCGAGGGCCAGTGGCTACGTTGAAACAAATTGAAAACCAACACTGGTTGATGCTGTTGGATAGGTCCTGAGTGTTGGAGAGTATGTTAACAATGTTACGTGTTTCTCGCCTCCAGAAAGGCAACGAGTTGCTCTGCTTCCTTGATGGATTCCTCATGGGTACACCCTCAGCAACATCGCGAACGGTGGCGATGTGCGGCATGAAACAAAGGAACGTGGCATCAGCACTGCACCAATGAAACATGCTGATTCAAGACCGTCTGATGCCCCATATGCCCCATATGCTAGAGTAGCATAAGTTGATATAAGTTGTAACATGTTGTAACTAAGTATGTAAAGTATAAATCGTTCGTCCGATCCAAAGGGTGTCTCGGCTTCTCCAAGTCCGTCAGAAACTCCTTAAAAATGTGTTCAGCCGTTTAATCTCCATCGAGTACAGCCATTCATGTCACCGGAAAAGGGAACAAAGCCTGGACTTGGCATCCGAACGTCCCACTGCGTACTCAGGATTCTCCCGGACAGCTTCATCAGCGCCTTGGAGGGGACAGGCTCTTCCCAATCTGTGACCAAAATCTCAGTTCAATGGACGATTATCTATTGTATTCTAGTGTACTTCAATATACTTCAATGATTGCAAGATTTGGTATCACCATGTATCAACATGTATCAACTAAACATAAACCAAATCGTCATCAGATCACAACCAGCCTCTCAGATGTGGGTCATCTGAGATCCATTGAGATCCATGGCCCTGTCCCTGTCCTCCCCGTCCCCCAATTTGGATCCCCAACGCTTGGCCAATTTGATGGCCTTCAGCAGGGCTCCAGTCTCCTGCAGATTGATGGCCGTCCGTAGACGGGATTCCACCTCATCGATCTGCGGCTTCTCCTGCACCGCATGACGTTTTTGGCTATGTAATGCTATGTATAGCTTGTATATACAGAAAACATCCATAACACAATAAGACATGATAAAGAAAAATCAGAACAATACAAATAAACAATAGCTATTTATAACCATCATGGGAACGCATAGTAATTCATTACAATAAAAAACAATCACTAATTTGATGATACAAATAGGAAGTTTGGGAGGTGATATGGCTCACCCGAATCTTGGAGCATGGCCAAAAAAGTGGTTGGGATTTGTTTCCCAGAATTGCTGTACTGCACCATCGAAGATCCATCAGCAAGGAAAACCGGAGTCCTTTGACGCTTCTTTTTCTTTGGCGCGTTCCTTTTCCTTTGAGCCGGCATGGAGACAACAAGTCCAGCAATATCGATAACTTGACGTCTTTTTTCGGGTTCAAGACATGAGGGAAGCGGCTGGTAGTGTTGTTTTTTATCGCCATACCGGGCCATATGCCATGCCTCCACCATCAATCCAATCTGATCCAACCTGATCCAACCTGATCCAATCTGATCCAATCTGATCCAACCTGATCCAATCTGATCCAATCTGATCCAAGCATCTGTCTCTAACATCTGTTTTGCTTCCTCTATCTCCTCCGGAGATACACCAGCCTTGGTAAAACTGGCAGCATATGGCATCAACATGGATCAACATGGATCAACACGCTCTTGTCGTTTTGTTCGCAAATGGTTGGAGGTTGCACAGCAAAACTTAGCAACGAATTGCTGGAATTGGCATGTGATCTGCAGCTGGTTTTTTTTTTGGAACTTTTGGGAGCCTTTTTCATCCTTTTTCTGGCTGTCTTCTCTTGAAAGGCGCTCAAGAAAATAATTGATGGACATCAGCTGGATTCTGAATTGGGAGGCGTGGTCGAGCAAACCTCAAAAGTTGTTCTCGTCCTCTCATGACTTGAAGGGCACGATTTGCCTCTAGGACTTCTTCGGCATGGCAGGACATATTTGGCATGCGCATGCTTGCCAGTGCCGAAGCTTGAAACATTTAGATACATCTATAGATACATTAGACGTAATTACAACATTTAATGCTTAGCAAGTTGGGAAATTAGCCCACAACTGAAGCGCTAGTTGTTCTAAGCCACGCCATCCTGCCCTGCATGGGAGCTGCTTCAACAGACTATGGTGACTATGGCCATCTCTAGCTCATCTTCATCTCATCATCCTAACATTCATCGAAACAAGATGAAACACACATGGAATGAGATGGCATACTCTGGCCACCTGAAGTTCATGGCATAACCCATGGTCCAACCCGATTCTGCGCTCTGTGGAATGTAGAGAAAGTCAAAGCGATGCTGGCAGCCACGACAAAAAAAAGCCTGCTTCAACATCTCTTCAATGAAAATATGCTGGTCCCTGGTCGGCAGGGCTCAGCCTTCAATTCAAGGCTGAACCAGGCTATGAAAGCCATGGCAAGGACATATCGGTGGATCTTCAGGGCCCTCGGGGCCGATTGGCAGCTGCTGGCAGGTGCTGAGTGGGATGGGCCGACACTCAACGCCATCAGCCCAGCATAGCCCAGCTGTTCCAGCTGTGCAGCTACTCACCAGTATTGACAATGGAAACATATGGGCATTGCTTGGGCCAAAGGGATGAAATGAGTCATGGCCATGACAACTGAACACAACACGTGATGGATGTCAGCAACCTCAGCAAAGCTAGTGTGCAGCACCACTGACCAAGTGCATATCCGCATATCCTCAGCTATTCTACCTGGCACAAAAAGATCCAAGAGAAGGGCCACGACTTGATGGCCTCTAACCCCGCTGAAGTAACCAAACTGATATAATCCATATAAGTCTATATCTATATATCTGATTATCTACATCCATCAATCCATATATATACATATATATATACATATTCTTAATCAACCAACTTTGATCCATCATGATCCACCTGAAATCCGAAGACAAGCGGCTGCCGTCGCCTCCTCGATGGCCTGGGTGAGTTTTTCCACCTGAGGAGTGGAGGAGAGTGATGATGGGAATCGATGGTGGACACATATGTGTATATATTAACATAAATATAACATATATTATTCTTATGATTACTATATCTAATATATATATATATGTATATGTAATGGTCATAATACATACATACATAATATATATATATATATTAATATATATGAATATATATATATATATATGTATACATGTACATATGTCACAATTTCATGTGGTTAAGATGAATTAGGTGGATGACTGACTGCTTTCAATTGACTGTAGGTTGATACAGGGAGGGCGGTTGTATAATTGTAGCAGCTTCCATGGTAATCTTGGTGGCAGTTGACCATACAAGTTTTGCCAAATGAGGATCGACATCATTTCGCTTTTCCTTGGTAAGTTTGAAATCTGCAGCCCTTTGAGGAGCTGGTAATGAGGTTTGTCTTAAAACAAAATCCCCCAACATCCACTGGCGGAAGTGTGAATCATCATTTTCCATCTCCAAAGGCTATTTGATAGGGAAAATATGGGAACATACATCATTTCTGCCAACGAAAACACTTGTTCTCACCCAACATGCATGGATGATCTTGTGACAAGATCCCCAGCCTTCTTCTCTTCACCGCCACCCATGACGGCGTAGAGGTTTCGCTCTGCCAGGCTCTTATCCATCATGGCTTGCGCCTCACAACTGACATCAACAATATTGATTACCACCACCAATGTTTATATCATACATGCGTGTGATATTGAAAGGAACAATCCATTCCTTAGTGCCTTCCAATTTTGCATGACCTCTGTCAATAGTGTTGTTTCCAACCAAAAAAGGATCCTTCACGCACTCAGGTGTTGACCAAATTGATTGACCTAGATTTCAACCACTGAAGTGCTGTGCACTACATCCTCCATCCTCCAACTTGTGGCCTTCTTGATCAGTTCACTATCCGCTCCACGAGCTTGTGCCACATCTATGCCTGGGCTCCAATGAGAGGTTTTCAATTTTTTTTCCAACATCTTTGGGAGTTCTGTTTCGAAATATTGCGAAAGGAAAAGGAACTGCCTTGGGATTCCTTGAGAATCGCCCACTTTCCCCTGAGAGCACCGGATTTCTTCGACTCCATCGGCCAAGTCACACTTTTGCAAATGGCCAGTGACGTTGTTGCGCATGGCAATCTGCAGCATCTCCTTGCATCCCGAATCGCAGCAGATTTTGACTTCACAACCCAACAAAAACGACATCTCTTTGGAGAATTCCATAACTTAGCAACAAAGGTAATTTAACAACATTTAACAAATTAATTCCAGTATTTCCAGTGATCCTTTGAAGTCCCCACTTAGAAAACCAATCCATTTCTGGGTGATCCTGGTCACATCTTGCCCCTCCTCGGTGCCCAAAACCTGCAGGCTGTGTCTGGCCATGTCCATGGTGTCTTGGTCGATGCCCAAACCTTGGTTGAGCCGAGCCCAGCTGTTGCTGTTGATGCTGGATCCATCAGGATGATAATCTAATGGAATCATATGGAATCTAATGGAATCCATTTAGTCAAAATTAGTCATCCATTGATGCTGTTGATGCTGGATCTAACGGAATGGATGACTGCGGATGATTAAATCAAGGAAATCGATGATCAAATGGCAATCATGATCATTCAATGGATGACTAAATTGACTAAATTGGCTAAATCGGCTAATGTTTTTGAAAAAAATGGAGATGACTAATATGGGGATGCTAACCTGTCAAGAATCAATGAGTGGAAATCATCAATAATCCCAAAAATACGTCCCCTGGACCACGAATTCGGATACTCCCCAGGTCAAAATCACGACTTGGGTTGATGGATCTCCTCATTAACAAACTGGATGGTTAATGCCAAACATTCTTGGCCAATCTGTGGGTACGGGAGCTTCAACTTTGGTGATTGAAACCAAACGCCTGGTCATTGGATGATCAAAAACCATACATTTGCATAGTCTTTCATAGTTTAAAAACAACCATGCAAATAACTAACAACTTTGTGTGACAATACCGTAAATATGATCACAAACAATAAATAACTGTGGGATCTCTAATGATCTAGATTAAAGTATTACGGTATAACTGTTCATGAATAGACGATAGATGGTGAACACACAAAAACAACTGGAGAATGGACCTCAATCTACCAAATTTATGGACAAGTACAAGTAACTTGATCCATCCCCCAAATGATCGTATACCTAATCATTATGATATAATCACAGTATCAACTAATTATCAATCATATATATATATATATATATATTATGTATAACTATTGTAACGATTATAGATAGTTTGAAAAACTTCTGGATCATGAATAATATGAATATACAATAATATACAGATATACAATATTCAAGTATATTCACTATAAAACATGTTCATACTGGATGGCTGTGGGATCTTCAACTGCCATGCATTGCCATGCCACGGGAGGCGCGCATCACAGCAGAGCGCAGCGCTACCACGTCGCGGGAGGACTCAGCCGACACCACCTGAGGTCTGGTAAAGACCCCGAGCCCTTTCAAATGGTTTTTCCAGACGTTATCGTTTTGATTTTTCCTCTTATCGTTTTTCCAAGCGCTGGCTTATCTGGCTTCACACCTTGATCAAAGAATTCACATGAGCGAGGAAAGGGAAAAGGAAAAGGAATAATAAAGGAAGGGAAAGGAAAGAATAGGAAAGGGAGAGGAAAAGGAAAGGACACTGAAAGGAAAAGGAACGGAAAAGAAAACGAAAAAGGAAAGGAAAAAGCAAAGGAAAAAGGACAGGAAAAAAGAAAGGAGAAGGAAAAGGAAGGGTAAAGGAAGAGACAGGAAAAGGAAAGGAAAGGGAGATGAAAAGGGAAAAAAAGGCAGTGTCTCACACGGACCATTTTTGATGCCAAAAGTGTTATCGTTTTCGTTATCGTTCGTGAATCCTGTGTGTGTTTCTTTTTTGCTGGAAATGGCTGCAATCATCAAAAAAGGAGTGTAGCGACCGCCTACCAAGCACCTTCCTTGTGCAGAATCTGCGCCATTACGACAACAAACAATGAAAGGAAGAGACCAAAAGCACTAAATAGCCGCAGAATGATGGACACATGAAGAACTTTGGATTTCAAGAGTCTGGACACGTATCATTAACATAACCAACGTTATCGTCTTTTTTTCCCTCTTATCGTTTTTTCCGAGTGAAAGCTAAAAATGGCTCATGGGGGATCGGACCTGTTGATGTTTCTCAATAGGGTCACCACGGTCACCACGTGGCTGGTGTGATTCTCTCCAACCAAAAGAGCGATTTAAGCATCAAAAATCCAGAAATTCATGGATAAACATTAGCAGTTTCACCATGACATGATGGCTTTAGCATCCAATAAATGGGCTCTGATTTAACAAGATCGGAATAGGACTTTGGATGGATTTGGATGGATTTGGGATGTGATATGAAATCGACCATGATGCCATGGAGATAAACTAGGGGGATTCGACATGATTCAACCAACAATATGAGTTGGGTTTGTCATGGTCCCATTCTGAAGCAAGTTACAGCATCCTGGGCCATCATCCTCTGCAGTTCGTACTCAGCACCAAGAAGTCTGGAGTTCGGCAGTCCCGATCCTCAGCTGTGCTTGGATGCGCAGCATTGGCAAGCATCCCTGAGTGCTAAAATGTGGCTTGGCTCATGATAAAAATTGGGAAACCGAGTTTGAACAGATACAGTAAAAACTAAATGATGGGGGACATTGAGGAAATCTTAAGGAGATCCTGAAAGTCCAACTGTTGTGATAGGATCATAAGACTGTTGTGACTGTGACGGGCACAGCAAATAGCAAAACGACATAAAACAACCAGAAACCAAGCGCATGGTGGTGCACCATCTTTGCATTCCAGCCTTGTTCCATTCCAAAACTGCACCACATTTGAGATCTTCGTGCTCTGCAATCGCAGGAATCAACCTGGTTTTTCTCTTTTTTCTGCACTGATAGATTATCATTTGTCCATAACACAGTCATAACAGAAATTCAGATCCGAATTCTAAATCCACTAAGATGGTCTAGATTATCTCCATGTATTTCATCTATTCAACATGGAGCAATTCGATCATGCATCAGCATCCCTGTCATAATTCCCATTTATCTAATGGTAAATGATGATGATTCTGATTATTAGATATTATTATAAATATATTGTTATCCATTTATCCTGCTTATCGTCCTTCTCCTCATCTCCTCCTCCTCATCATCGCCATCATCATTTTTCGAATCATGAAGGGAATCCGTGAACCATCCTCAATAAGTTGGTAAAGGCGTATTACCAATTCAAATGGCCTTGACACCATTTGACACCCAGAAACTAGGTTTACCTGACATTCGAATTCTTACTAATCATCCCCAATGAAATACAACAAAATGGGCTTGATTCACAGGAATCCACCAGAATCTTCATTAGTAATCCATCTGTAATCCATCTATTGATGGTGGAACACCCATAATTTTTGCGCCGCGTGTCTCTTTGCTTCCTCAATAGCCTCTTGTACCTGTGCTACATCCTGGCGCCACAGCGTCAATCGGTGGCGATCATGAAAACATGAAGAACGGTGCATGGTCCCAGTGAGAACAAAAAGAATTAAACATATAGAGACTTAAGCTTAAGATAGTTTCACATAGTTTAACAGTTTAACACTATACTGATAATGAAACAATTTCATAAGAATATTAAGTGATCATTAAATTGCCACCGTATTTATCATCACCTCGCCATGCCACCCTAGTAACCATACTACCTCCTAAAAGTCTGGCACCTTGGCCGCCAGGGCGGCATCCAGGCGCGCTTGAGCGTCAGCCTTGGAGAGCGGCTCCTTGAGAGTCTCCTGGCGTTTTTGTTTTTGATGTTTTTGGGGGGATGGGTTGGAAGAATATCTATGTTGATTGATAGTTGATTGATAGTTGATTGATAGTTGATTGTTGGTTTGTTGGTCGATTGTTGGTTCAAACATGTTCAAACCTGACTGAATCATTTGGATCATTTAGTTGACCACGGAAGCATGGTTGTTTTTTTTGTTTTTAGTATTATTGGGTGATCATCTGAATATTCTGAATCCATTAAACATTATACAACTAATATTACGTCTTTTCAGTTGACTTTTAGTGGCATCTCAGTAGATTTGAAGGTGCTCCCTTCCACTTTTTGAAATATGATCGATATCATCGGTTTATACTGGAATAAATTCGTAAGCATTTGTCTGAGTCAGCAAGGGACCAAAGGCCGATACAGCATCTTCTGAAGGATGTCATAGGATGTCTATTCATCAGCCTTGGCAAAGCATATGACTTCCATTGGATTCATTTCAGGGTTACGCCGACCTTTGATACATCAACTCACAAATTTGTTGGCACGGACGAAGACAAACGCGGCGGTTCCCATGTGGTTGTCAGCGGCATTGACGCACTCAGAATCGGCATGAATCGGTTTGGTTGGTAAACTTCATCCAGCAGCGAAAAGCCCGAAAAGCCAAGGTCTACCGCCAGATCTCAACTAATATCTGTAATATTCTGTAATATCAATCAGTGAAACTCAACGTCCTGGCTGAAAAGATCTCCCGTCCTCAGCTGTCGGGTCCACCGTGAGAGTCTGGCTGAAGTTTCATCATTCTCATGGCAGGAGGCTGACTGCTCCCCCGAAAATGCCTTTCGACGAAGAGTTTTTTTCCAAGATCCCTCTTCTGGGTCGGTGTTTTATAAACATGACAAAAAGGATTCACATCCACTGGACTCCCTGGTAATTTAACATAGCTATTGAACATGGCCATTAAACATGATGATTTTCCATAGCAAACTGTTAGTTTACCAGAGGGTACATCCACATTTCAGCGGTCCAAGCATCAATTTCACTTTGGAGAGTGTCGCAGAACCTCGGCAACAGTCCGCTGGGAATTGTCTGCTGGATCTGCTGGGGATTACCATCCAACAGCAACAGGAACAGCCAGCACTGGGTCTTCGGGCGCATGCATCCACCTAGACCCAGCTTCGGCGCCGTCATCTGGGCAAACAGGGCAATGTGGATTCAGTAGTGTTCAACTTGATTGGGCCAGTGGAAAATGATGGAAAATGGAGTCGTTGAAGAAATTGAACCCAATCAATCTATTTTCAGCAAACAAGAAATCAGAAAGTCACTATCCTTGAAGGATCTGGTATCCACAATTAGGTCATTTAGATTCAAACTTGAGCCCCTTGGATCCCATCATCCCATCCACAGAGTGTATACCACATTTTGGCGCACCGGTTTTTTGAAGGGCGTGTAGATGACCTCAGACGCAACTGCTGCTGATGGCACGTTGATGGATGGCATTCTGCATGCTTCAGTTGTCGGGCCGAAAAAGCACAAGTTGTTGCCACAAAAGACACACCTTGGGTCCCAAAATGTCCCAAAGTTTGGGTCCCAAAGTATTGAAGCAGAAATCCAACACACCCAAGGTGTGATGAATGTGTTGCATCATGTCCATCTCTGAATATCGCTGCCAATCCACACCACGGAAAGCTGAGAATCACAGGGCCCGCACCGTCACTGGTGTCGGCATCATGGACTGCGCTGCACGTTGGAAGGGCGAACCTGGTGCAGTGCAGGAGCTCCTAGTGGAGCTTGATGGCACATGCAACAGCAAATATCACTGATCATGGTAAACCAATTGGCGTCACTGTTCATGTCATTCAGGCCCCTGCTCGGCGTGCTAGGTGCCAGAGTCACCATTGAGCCTCCAAAGAATGTAGAAAAATGTGGACAGAACAATATGTTCGATTTGGTTGATGATTGTTTAAGTTTGGGTGAAGGTGACATTTCGATTCAGCCCGTCGTTGGATATTTTGAACATTTTTGAACCAAGTTTGAAGCCATGCACTTCTCGACTGCTCGCTACCTCCCATCGACCGGCTCGTTGCGATGGTCCGTGGCCGCTCCATGCTGGGGTCTTTCAGCATCAGAACGGCGGCAAAGGCGGAGCCCGAGAGAACAGCGGCCACGCTTAAAGCATGGCAGCGCTGGCGCGGCACCCGATGGGTTGGATCTGCACTGGAGATGGAGATGGCTGGTGATTGTGATGGGACCTGGGGTGAAAGAGTTTGTTGCAAACATGTTCTAGTCTCGTGTTTCACCTGTGTGTGGTTGTGGTTGGCTATGGTTGGCTGGGCCGCAGGGAAATTGAGCTCTGTTGGGGCTGAATTGCTTCATATTCTGGGCATCGAGCGGCAACTTGAAATGAGCCAGGACACGGGATAGGCAGTACACTGTCCGATGATGTCCGATGTATGAACATTTTTGACAATTGTGACACCAAAATCTTCCGCTTAGACGTGGTGTTCCATGGTTCTCAGTCATTCTTTCCAAGCCGAATCGACACTGTCGACAGCTTTAGAACCTACTTCATCATGATTCATGACCATCACTACTCTTTCTTAACACTTTCATGACATGAATGTCTAATGTCACTCTATGTCACTCTATGTCACTCTACGTCACTCTATGTCACTGTCACTGTCATCAACATCAACAGACACCGCGCCTGTCGATCCTCGGCCTCCTGGGTCTTCCGTGCCAGCTCGGCTTCGTAGCTGGCTCTTTCGGCCTCGCGGTGGAACTGGTTGAACACGGTTGAACCGGTCGGCTGGAACATTGGCTGAAAGGGTGGTTTAATGTGGTTTAATGTGGTTTAATGTGGTTTAATGTGGTTCAATGTGGTTTAATGTGGTTTAATGTGGTTGATGAATCAATTTATCAATCGATACAACTGAGTGACTGTTGCTGATCTAATTGAGTCTTCAAATAAAGTTGGCAGGTTGATCCTTGGTTGATCTGCAAGTTTCATGCCGCCCCGCGTCCTTACCTCCAAAGCCTCTTCGAAGGCCGCTTTCCGCGCCTTGGTTAAATGCATATTTCCTTTGGTCAACTTCATTCCTTGGTAAACTTATCTCCAGCTTCGCAAAAAAAAAAAGTGAACCTTCAACTGGAAGCATTTTCTGCAACAACCACAGTCGCATCAAGGTACTATCTCGCGCTCCAGCTCCAAACGCGCCTGACACGTTGTGAGAGTCTCAAGTCGTATGTAAACAGCGCTTACTATGGTAGTAAATGCCACTTGGATTACCAAAGTTTGTGGCCAAGCCTTTCAATCACTCATGGCCCGAATTTCTAGGTCCTTTTGGGGTGTTCCAGAAAGGCCGATGTGTCAAGGCAACAAATGGAATACACAACCAGTTTCAATCCAACAGATGGGATGATGCATGAAGATAGTAATTAGCTTGCAACTGGCCTATATATACATAATTATATATTTATATATATATATACACACAAACCCTGGAAGGCCCTTGCTTCAACCTTTCCGTTCTTCAGAGCGCCTCCTGGTCCTCTGTCGGCTTTGCGACGGCGCGGACATCGCGGACGGCGCCGTGGGGCGCCGGGCGACGGCCGGGTGTGAAGACGAAGGAGGTGGGCAAACAAACCTCACAGTCGACTCACCGTCGACTCACGTGACTCACAGTGTCAGAGATGATTTAAAGCAGTATAAAGCAGTCATAGATAGTCATAACATCATGTCATAGCTAAAAGATAGAACATATTAGAACATGATAGAACATGGATATCAGATGATATCAGGAATCATGGATATCATCTGGATATCATATTACATCATGGCACAGGGATATTTGATGATATTTGCAAGATCAAGGACATTGGGGATCTTTTGTTACAAAGGGGAGAAACGTTGAAATAAAGGGGATGTAAAGAGATGGGTTCGAGCTTGTCAACTGGTGACTTAAGGCTTGGATTCTTGACCCCATTCCCAGAATTTCCCAGAGCCAAGGAACGGTTCCACGCACGCGCGCCCTGGCACAAATGTCAGTGCGATCTTTCATGGCATATGGCCATGGTGCGTCAATGGCTCGGGGCAAATCACCATAATCGTCCTCCCGGAATCTGAAATCAGCATGAGTAACATGAGTGTAACATGAGTATACCATGATATCCATGACATGTCAAGCTCTGCCTCCGCACTGGAGTTCTGCTCAGTTTGGAGATGCCACGATTGGTGTCCTGAGCAGAACTCTAGAATGCACTGCATTCGAGAGTCGAACTGCGGCCGAACTCCTCCAAGTTGTTCGTTGTGGCAGCGGTTGGCCATGCAAGGACAACGGTCCTGTGAATGTGGCACAATGTGGCAAAATTGTGGCACTGTTGTGGCACAATGTGACACAAAGATCACAAAGTGACCATAAGGCAGGAAGCGAACTGAGGGCGCACATGGGCGCACTGTGCCCTGAGAATCCATAACCTATCATAAGCTCATTTCATAGTGATTCTCTGTGAACAGAGGTTGGGCATGTTGGAAACTTCCGGGGGAACTCCGAAGCAACCTCTAATCTGGTGCGCCAAATCCTGCGTCGCCGTGAAGATGAGCTCTCCGAAGAAGATTCCAAGATCACCTAGCCATGTCGCAAGGCTACGGGGTGGGATGAATCCAAATTATTTTTGCCAACTATAAGCAATGTCTCGATAGCTCTGAGCTTGTAATATAATTAATATAATTATAGAATGGAAAATATGGAAACTATCACAAGTTATTCACAAGTTCTCATATTGCTCCCGCCTCTGGTATCTCCGAAGCCTGAGGCTTGGCAAACCATTCGGATTGGGATTGAAATTGTGAAACGATGTGAAACGATGTCAATGTGAAACCGGAAGCAACGAAGGAGATTATCACCAGCATCATCACCGGTGGTAATCAAATGTTTACCAAGCTGCAGCAATCAAAATAGTTTTTTTTCTAAATTGGCCAGTCCTTAGAATCGAACAACCAAGTCTTGAAATGCCTTTGCAAATGATCTGGTCTTGGAAGTCCCAAAAAGGTCTTTCAGGGACACCTGTCTACAACTCCGCTGCACCTCCGAACAGGAGGAAATTGATTCGAAGTCGGTGTAAAAGGAAGCGTCGCTCTCTTTGTCGCTGGCCTGGCACAAAGCTGGTACGAATCGAGAAATAAACGGCTGCACACAGAGAACAGTATGAACAATGAGAAAAATACGAAAGGACGGGAACATGGACAAGAAAAGGCAGGTTCTCATGACCGCCCATGTTGTTTCCTTTACCACACAAACACTTGACAAAGGCACCTCCAACTTATCTACCTTGGAATCAGAAGGACCGCATGTGGCATGTGCAGTGAACAGCACCATACGCCATACACCGTTGAGGTATGTTGAGGTAGCGGCTTTCTCATCTCCGCCAGCCTGCACAGGTGCAGCAAACAACGAGAGCTTGTTTGTCAGCAGCCAGAAAAACCGTTGCTGCCTGAGATTCCATGGGTGATGACATCCTTGATTTTTAATCGAAGCACCAGATTCAGTTGTTGTTTGTTTTTGCATGTAGGTAGTAGTGGCAATTTCTTGTCATGACACTTCAGTTTTTTTGCCTTTGTCTGCTGAAGGTTTGCCAAAAAAAGGTAGGCAGTGCAAGGTACTGCAGCATTGGATGAAGTTCCAGTGGGAAAAGTCTCTTTGTGTCCTTTGCTTTTCAGTCGGCTGTGTGTGAAACTTTTTGCTCCAAGGAAATGAAATACGTTGAAATACTAAATCCATCTAAATCCTCATGCCATGGTGCTGTAAATTCCAAAGCCCAGACTGCGGACCGACCCAAGAAATCATTCAGTGCTGCCAGACTTGGGAGAAAATCAGATGTGGCTGGTCAATCTGAATTGGTTGCGTGGCGAGAAATCACCCACATTTTTTTGTGGCGATCATTGATCAGCGCTTTCCTTTCTTCTTCTCCTACCAGCATGGAAGAGGGTCAATCAAATTCAAGTAAGAAGGTGATCAAAACTGCAGTCATGTTCTCCTTTCATCTTCATCCTCATGGCAATAATGATCATCCTCATTGTCATTCTCATCGTCATCATGAGCAATCAAACTTTGCACCCTTCAGCACTTAGGAGCGACGGAGAGCAACGCCCTGCTGTGGCCAACACCTTTCGCTTGACCTTTGGTGCTTTTTTCTTGCTGGTCCTGCACAATCTGGAGGTCTGGGCTTGCAGATTGTTTCCACGTCTTGCCTTTTTTGAGATGCTGCAGCGCATGACATGTTTTCAAACTGTGCACCTTTCCTCAAACATGTCCAACAATGCCATCTGAATGATAATATCATCCTCCCTGATTATCCGCCAGTAAGTCTGGCGATATCCGAAGATCGTTTCACTTTCATGTCGACCTCAAACCAGCAGCTTTCGCTTGCTCCACAAACTCACGCTGCTTCTTCGCCTGGCTTGTTGACACTTGCTCCCTCCTTTTGCATTGGAAACGATAAACATGGAAATCTACTCAACCCAACAATAGTAGTAGAAGCACGAATGGTCAGAGTGTGGAGTTCATCCTGAAACTGCCTGAATACTGAAGAGATCTGAATAGATCTGAAGAGGTAGGGGGTTGCACGACTCCCAACATTGAGATGATGCTACCACCCCGTTCGCGATAGCCTGATACAATTAATTTTGAGACGGCCTTGGCGCGTTGCCGCTGCTGTTGCTTCAGCATGATTCGCTTCTCAACTTCAGGTTTCAATTTCTTTGGCCTCAACAAAAAACACACAGCAACTCAGAAATCCGAATGATTCCCACAGGACGCCCACAGGTATCAACAGGACAGCAATGTGGGCGTCACCTTCCAGCATCATTGCCACCTTCCTCATCTTCCACCTTGTCGCTGTCATCATCACAATGTGATGACACAATAATAACAGTGAAAATTTTAAACACAACACAATTCAATAAAACAAACAATAACAATAATGATGACAATAATGCTAACAAAACCAATGCCAATGGCAACAACATGAAACAACTATGTAATAATGCAACAACAATGACAATAACAACAAAAACAGGACTTACTATGATCATGATCGTCATTAACGGTCACATTCTCATGATCACGATACTGCTCATCTCCCATCTCCGGCCTTGGTGACCCGAATGTACTTCCCATGGATTCTTAGATCCCACAGATTCAATGCTGCCTGCAGACCGAACCCAGCGCTTGAGGTGTAACACGTGTAAGTTTCCGCATTCCAATGTTCAATATGAAACTCAAATGAATTTGATAGTAAGTAGGAACAATGGAAACAAAACAAAATCCACTTCATATTTCATAATGACATTTCTCCATCTGCAAATCCTTTTGATCACTGGCAACATCCAGTGTCATTGCCTTGACGCTTTTGCGTTCTTTGAAGCGTGCGAAGGCAAACCCTTTGCAGTCCTGGCCAGGCACTGTGGATGCAGTGCAGATCAAACCCACATGGGCCAATGGGTGTACTGGTTAACAAAACATCCCCAAAAACGGAATGTTTCAAATTATCAAAACATGATCTGAAATTCTATATTCGGTTCATATTTGGAATGGACCCAAAACATCCCGAAACCACATAAGAATAGGACAATCATCAGACCGAGACCGTTTGATGAACATTTGATTCTTGACAGTGTACCTTTTTGAAAATTATGTGCCATCAATTTTTGTGTTATGTGTGATTTTATGTGCATCCCTGGATGCGGTCTGCATCACGCAACACTCCCACGCCACGGATCCTGTGTTTTTTTGTCCCGCACGATGCGCACCTAGGCGGTGTTTCTGAGGAAAAAAACGGAATATATGATTTCACTGGGCATCATCCCCAAAAACAAACATAGCTACAACCTACAATGACTACAACTTATACGATTTGTTTTCCAACGCAGACTCTACCTGCACGGTTTAACTTCAACAGGCGTTGGTTGGACGATCCGTTCCCTGCACCATTCGTTGATAGCGTTTCGTGGGCCTTTCAAATCAGGAGAGCATTCGGAAACACTGTTTCAAACCTTGTTGCCCATGACTGCTAAGTTTGGTACAGGTGATGAATTTTGAGTGCATCCTCCAGAAAAATTAGCAAACAGAAGTGATTGACATTTTTCAATGTATTTTTCCCGAGAGCGTCTGAGCGCAGGGTTCTTCCAATAGTGGGGGTCTGTATCTCATCTTCTCATCTTCACACCTTCTCATCTTCACACCTTCTCATCTTCACACCTTCTCTCACACCTTC
>Ga0126342_10005335_pt1 | contig 22366 bp, 22 predicted proteins | sample Cyp1metagenome_FD_92528 | JGI IMG/M metagenome (GOLD analysis project Ga0126342, IMG submission 92528) | Coral microbial communities from Lord Howe Island, Old Settlement Bay, Australia - Cyphastrea 1 metagenome | ecosystem: Host-associated > Invertebrates > Cnidaria > Coral ...
AGGTATTCCAGGAGGTCGGGCAGTTCCACCCAGCCGTCTTCTGTTATACATTCTGCTTCGTGCCTGAGGCATCGAGACATGGCTTTTGACAGCTCCTCCTGCCATTCCATCTTTTTGTCACTCTTCCTCTGCTTTTTGTGCTTCCCTCCAACCTTGGAATCTTCCCAACCACGTTCTTGGCGCCAAGACATGAGCGCCTCCCGCGCTGCGGATTCCCAAGGCAATTCGCAAATCCCGGCCTTTCTCTCGGTTGGGAGTTGACCGGGCTCGAAGCGAGCCTCGGCCCCCGCAGCCGGTCCGGGTTCGTCTTGAACCTCGGATTGGGTCGAGTTTGCCAAGCTCAGGTTCGGTCACCCCTACCTTGAGCCAAATCCATCCTTGTTTTTAACGATGTCTTTTCCACAATACTTAAAGACGTTCTTCTCCACCTTGTTTGTACACATCGCAAACTTCTTACATCCTTTTCTTCACCTCGGTTCCTCCGATCCATAGCAAATCATCGACATGAACAATTGCTAAGCCCTCTAGCTCGCCCTTGTCGTTCACCAGGCTGTAGGCTGCAGCTTCATGTGGAAATGCTTTAAAACCTTTCTGAATCATTATTTGATGAAGATTCTTGTACCAGCTTCTAGGCGCATCCTTGGTTCCATAAACGGTGGATGTCACCAGATAGTAATCACCTGGTGGATCTCCTTCTGGTAGACCTTTAGGCATCTTGAGGACCAGGATTCTGTCCATCGTGGAGCCTTGAAGAAATGTCGCTGAGATATCGCCAGCGCAGACGTCAGTCTCGCGGCAGGCTGCAAGGCACATGGTGGTGGCGATCATCACCTGACTGATGTTTGGTGAGTCAGTCCTCATCTTGGAAGAATTCTCCAAGTCGCCCCGCACCACAATCCTTGATTTCATCACTGCTGGCTCTCCAATCTCAGCTTTGTTTGTTTCCACCCAGCGCGTCGGAATGGCCTTCAGCTTTGGATCTTTCTTCTTCATCTCCTGGAACTCAGTCTCTGTGGTCCATTTGCCATTGGTGTACTTCTGCCAATTAGCCCATTCCTTTTCTCGCGCTGCACGTATCTTTTCTTGGATGTCCGGCGGCTCCTTCTCGTAGATGACTTCTCTACCGGCTCCTGCTTTCGGGTTCTTCTTTTGGAATCTCCTTGTCCGTGTCGCTACTTGCTTCGCTCTTCTGCTGGCCAAGAAAGCGATCATTTCCTTCTCCTTCTTCAGGGCTGCGATCTCCTCCTCTGAGTGATAGGCTCGTGGGTCTCCATCCAGTCTCGCAGGGCTCACTCGCATCGTATTCGTCAGTAGAGTAGGTTCAGATGCTTGTTGGAGTCTTGGTGGTGGTTGTGGCGGTCCCAAGGCCACAGGTGGTCCTTTGTGATCTGTAACCACCCTTGTCGTCGATCTCGTTCCTTCTGCGCGACCAGCTCATCCTCCTTGTCCAACATGTGGTCGTCATAGTCCTCTTCTGTGTCCAACTCGTGAAGATCAATCCTCCTTCTCTTCCATGGCATCTCGCTCACATCATCCATCTTATTACTCGCATCCAGCGGTCCTTGCTCCTCTCGCTCTTCCTGCTCATACTCCATAGAAAAGTCCACCTTCAAAACCTGCTTGCGCAACTCCTCCTGGGCTCCATACATAATAGCAAAACAGAGATCATCTGGCCATTGCCGTACTCTCTTCGTCCTCTGGCCTCCTTCGAGTGGTTCATGTTCATGGCTCTTGTCGCACCGGGTCGTCAGGTACTTCTTCATCTTACCTGACGATAAAGGCATCCCAGTGGCCTTCTGATGCGGAAGTCCAGATTCTCCTTCAAGACCATACATACATTGATCCAGTCGGCAAAGTTCAACAAGTTCTCCTGTGACTGGATGTATGAGGGGCTCTGTGTAGAGGTCCTCCATGAAACGTAACTTCCACAGCAATGATGGCCAAGGGTTTCCAGCACGATCTCTCTGCCCTTCTGGATCCGTTTGCGTATCTTTCCAGCAAGCCACTTGAGCACAGGGTACCAGTTCTTGCGGTCCGCCATTTTCGTAGAGCTCCTCCGACTTGCTAATGTTAACGTTCTGCCAAGAACTCCATGGTCCGCAAACGGGGCTCATCGAGAGCAAGAAAGGGTCGTAGCGGCTGTCGTAGATGATGTCGATGGGTGCTGAGATAGCGAAGCCCATATGGACTGCCATGTAACTCAGATTCGCTTCTGCGAAGAGCTCCATCAGAAAAGTTTTGCAGCCTTTCGGAGGCATCTTTAAAGGCCTCTTGTTCTCCTTGCTCAGCGTGCTCCACAGCGCACAGTCCTCCTTCTCCATGTCTTCAAGACTCTCCTGCAGGTGCTTCTTCTGCTTCTTGTTGAGAACCTTGACGCTGCCTTCCACTGCTGGCATGTGTCTCACCTCAGCCTTCTCCATCATCTCCTCTCGCCGCATCCCCTCTCGCCGCTACTCCTCAACCGTCTCTTCATCGTCAGACACAATGACATACTCCGTGGCGTCGTTGGTGTCAGTCATGACTTCATCCACAGTAGAGGTCATGGCGATGCTGCCGGGTCGAACTTCTCCAGGATGTAGGCGAACTGCAGGAAGACCATTGTAGTCCAAGAGCTCGAGCTCACGGTCCAAAGTCCTGCTGTAGGCGGTGTTCTTGCCCATGTCGATCACCAGTCCCAGAGTCTTTTGTGCTCCTGAACTCAGAAGCAATGGCGCATCGTTGTCCTCCAGCTCAATGGATGTGATGGTGCCGGGCACATACTCCTGGTCGAGGGTCTTCATGTGCACGGGGATCGTCGTCCTCTTGCACGTCACAGACACTCGTCCTCCAACGCCCTTGAATCTTCCATCGGCTGGTTCGGATGCTGGCATCATCCCATACATCTGGTGGAATCTTGCCATCCATCGGTCACCGTGGCATGTGTTGTTGCAGCCAGTATCCAAAACTGCCAGAACCTCGCCAGCAGGGTCGCCTCCAAAGTTCACGGTGTAGGCTTCTGATCCTGATGACTGCTCCTTGCGCTTTTCTGCGTACTCGGCGTACTTGACAAGTTCAGGGTCCTTGAGGGTGCAGCTCTTGAGCTTCCCAATCAGCGTCTTGGTGTAGGGGACCTCGCCGACGTAGACCTCGTTGTAAGAACGTCTACGATGAACACCAGCGGGTGAAGGCGCTGCCACAGAGGTTGCTTTGAATGACGTAGTCCTTACGCTCCTTGACCGGTCTGCTGATCGGCAATCATGGCTCCTCACCACAGACTCCTTGCACTTGTCATAGATCTTGCCCAGCTGCTGCACTGAGAGATGTACGCCCAGTCCTCGTTGCACCTCCAAGACATGACCAACCAGGTTCATGATCTTGTCCACCTGGTTGTCCTCATCGTCCAAGGGTGTCGTGGGTGTAGGTGTCACCGAAGCAGTTGACGGTGTCGCAGCTGTTTCACGCTCGCTCTGCCCAGGCTGCTTGCTTACTTGTTCAACGTGTCCACACTTCTGGGGTGTCCACTTCCATGTCGTTGAAGTAGATCCTCTGTAGTCCTTGAGCTCGTGTGCGCACTCCTGCTCATCCTCTGTCTTCATCTTCTCGGCCTTGGCCAATTTCTCCTTCTCCAGAACATCTCCACAATCTCGGCATTTCAACTGGTGTTAATGAGGATTGGAACCTGGCATGGTCGTCCTCAAGTGCGGACAGACTGCACTGGGTGATGGGCTCTCCGGTGGTGGCTCCAGGAATCCTCGGGGAAGGTCATGCTGTTGTTCCACTTGTCGTCGTTCTGCATCACGGAGTGCTCGACGTTGATCGTCTGAATGTCCTGAACCTGCTAAAGGTTGTTCAGGAATCCTCGGGAGTCCTTGCTCTGCCTTGACTGCCCATCTCCTCAGGTTCTGTCGGTCTTGCTCTCCAAAGAGTGGATGGCCAGGTACCATCTCCGACCATCTCTCCTCATAGGCGTCTTGCCATTCTGGATCCTGTCGATTCTCATAGCGGGCCAGGTAGAGGTCGAGGTAGTGCATCCTTGCTTCCGAGCGCTGCCATCGGTCCCCTGGTATGCTCAGTTGAGCCACCAGAACTGCATGTTCATCTTGATGTCGTTGGGGAAGATTGTCAGGCCTCGTTGACTGGGTTTCCCTGATCATCCCATCCAGCATTTCGTCAGCGCTCTTGTCCTCCACCTTGATGGCCATGTAGGCAGTAGAGGCGGTGGCCGTGTCGTCCTCGGACTCGTTGACCGTGAAGTACACCGTTCTCGGCTTGTCCTGGCTGTTGCCTTTGCCAGCTTTGCCGCCCTTGGAGGGTGTTGTACTGGTAATAGACGATGTAGCTCCTTTCGGTCCCTTGCTCTTGCTGCCACCTTTGTGGACATTCTTGGGGCACGCTAGCTACATCATCACCCCAATATCCATACTACCCACAGCGCCTGCATGTTGTCTTGGCTTTCATAGCCTGGATGCGGGCCTTTTTTTCCTCCAGCGTCAGGTTACCTCTGACCTCATAGCTGCGTCCTTGAGACCAAAAGCCATAGTGCCCTGTCTCTTGTACCTTCTGCCTGGCGTAGAACACCTCGCTCTCGGCCTGGAGGATGTCCGAGGCTCGTTGTAGAGCTCCGCATCATCGCCGTAGTAGGCCGCGTTGTCGTTATAGAGGTCCTCATAGCCTCCCAGTGACTGGGATATACTTGCCCTTGCTACTGCCTCCATGTTGTCCTCCTTGTCGATACCTGGACTCCCGCTCATAGATACGAGAATCTTATGCCACCAGCTCCTCGCACACCTTCTTCCATGTGACATCTCCTCCAATGGCGGTGCGGATCAGGAGCTTGTGATCCTCGCTGAAGTCCAGCATTCTGCAACAGCTGTTCGGCCACAATGCCGTCGGGCAACTTCAGCTCAGGGTCCAAGTCTATCATCAGCCCATACCAAACCTTCCGGCGAAGAACGTAGCTCGGAATGCTCTCACCGTGTTGTCGGGATGGAGGTCCTCCTTGCTGCGCTCCTGCTTGGTAGAGCTCTCGGGCTTCTTGGCGGCTTCGAGGCTGCAGCATCGTCTGCATGGACTGGAGCAAGTAGTCCGGTCCTTCGTCGCCAGCCAGCTTGTCCACGGCGAGGTTGCGGGCCACCTGCAAGGCAGGTCCTCTGAGACCATCTATAAGCCTGATGCCCAATGGCCCCAGCTTCTTCAGCTCCTCAGACGCCCTTGCCTTCTCACGCGCCTGCTTCAACCTGACTCTGAAGCTGTACTCGGCCCGACGTGCTGAATCGCCATCGAATCGTGGGACGCCGCTTTTGCCCTCTGTAGATGCTGACTCGTCGTGCGTCTGCGAGAACGTGTGCCATCTAAGGCTATCCAACACCGACATGGCTCGGCAGTTGGCGGGATATGAAAAGGTGTAGGGTTATCCACCTTGTGAGGGTCTTACCAAAGGGTTCCCCCGGAGCTTATGTGCTCCGCTACCAATGCGGAATTGATGGCCAAAAACACAGGTAAAAAGCAAGTGCATGCAATTTCCAAGTGTTTGTTTTCACTGCGGCAAATGTCGCGGTGCTTGAGCCATCCGGCATGGATGGGCAAAATAAAAGGGCCATGTCATGAGATGGCATGCGGCAGGATGGATTTGATCTTCAATGTGCCATATAGTCATTCTTTTCACAAAATCAAAGTCTGAAACCGTTCCGAACCGTTTCTACTCATAGAAGGAAATCATCTCAGAAACCGTACCGACCGTTTCCGGAAGTACACAACTGCCCTAAAAACCGTTCCAAACCGTTCCGAACCGTTTCTAGGCTTTTGCATCACCTTCAAACCACCTAAATGTTAACATATTGGCAATAGATTGAGAGATAACCAAATTTTACTATAATAAGTTCTGAGATTTAAGTAACAGGTTCAAAACCCGCAATTTTATACGTCAAGATCCTCCAAAATAATACACAACCGCTGGTTCTAACCTATAACTTATAAGTAACAAATCCAAAAATCTACAGAGGGACATCAAAAAATATATCCAATCCATTAGTAAAGAAAATTATCTCATACCTATTACACAAAAGCAACAAAAATCAAAGAATACGAAAGGAACATCAAAATATTTATCCGATCCCTTAGTAATAAAAATAATGTCATAGTTACCACGTAAAAGTGGCGGAAATAAAAGTAAGTGAGGCTGTCTGTGTAAATAAATATAAGTAAGGATAAGGGCGTGAGTAGGTGTAAGTAAGTGTGAGTAAGTGTGATTAAATATGAGTAAATGTGAGTAAGTGTAAGCAATTTTTATTTAAAAAGAGTAAGTAAGGGTAAGTAAATAAAGAATAAGTAAGAGTAAATAAGGGTAAGTAAGTAAGTAAGTAGGAGTGAGTGAGAGTAAGTAAGTATAAGTAAGTAAGTGTAAGTAAGTAAGTATAAGTAAGAGTAAATAAACATAAATAAATATAAATAATGGAGGAATAAAAAGGACAGGAAAAAAATAAAAGGAAAACAAAAATATACTAATATAAAACAAAGAAAAAAATATTAAAATAAAAATATAATAAATCAAATTCCTCCAATAATTTATTTATTTGTATATCGATTTTACTTTACTCGTCTTATGGATTTTCGTTTATTTGCAAAAAAATGCTCTTTTGCAAAATCTTTGAATTTACGGCTTTTTGCACTTTTTTGCGGATATTTACGGTTTTTTTTGCGTAAATTTTCGCTCGAACTCGTGTCTCATCAAAGCAAACTTCCTACTTTCAATCGAGCTCGACCGCGTCATTTCATTCCGTCCTACTCAGTCGAATTACACATAAATATCTCACAAAAAAATTCTTGTATCAAAAGGATCAAAAAATTTGCCGGGCCCGCCGATCAGACCCTAATTCGAAACCACGGCTTAACAATTACCGCCATAACCTGAAATGCGGACACATTGTAATGAGAAGTAGTAGAAAGGTGAAACAAAATGTAAGAAGAGTTAAAAAAAGTTAAGAATTTTCAAGCAAAATGAAGAAAACTTAAAAAAACCTTGAAAAAGGTAAAAAATGAGAAAACCCAAGAAAAACTGAATTTAAATAAAAAAGAAGAAATATCAACGGAAAAATACGTCAAGGGAAAAAATCCGAGAGGGAGAGATGTCAAGAGAAAAAATAACAATACGTGGTCCGAAGCAGCGCTGGTTCAACCATGATGTCTTCTTCCACCAAAAGCGTTTACTGAAAAACAGCGCGCAATGTGTGGGATCATCGAAACGCGATACGCAAAGCCTCTTGGCTGCTACAAGCAAAACGCGTCCTGCAGTCCTATAGCAACACATCTTTTCTGGAAACTTCCGCCGGGTGGCTTGTGTAGGCTTCACTTGCATACCCTGTATGTACGGCCCGGTTCAATTACAGAAACGACCATTCTTATGTACTATGGTATTTCTCAAAATTTAAATGTCAAACCGCTCTTGCTGACAAAAGCAGGCAACAAAACCTTTGAAGACACAGTCGCCACAAGACTTCCCTTTTCGAGCCGTGCTCAATCGGTTAGCTAGTGCCATATGCAGCATGAACAACCTCCAAGGCAACACAATACAGTAATTTCAGACAAGAAATGCAAGCATCTAGAAAGTATGTCCACTGAGCTCATGGCGAGCACAGATGTGAGAATGGAGGCCAGAGCGAAGCCCAAAGCCTGCCATGAAAAAACAAAACATCTGTACATGCAAATCCCTTCAGAAGATTCAAACACCTGTGGTGACGGGCGTATACAAGGAGCTGGACATGATCTAATTTCACGATCTAATTTCATCTAAAGAGAGAAGTGAGAGGTTTGAGCAGACCCTGACGCACGCGATGTGGGAGCTCAGTTGGTGAAGAAGAGAAGTGATGCAGGGTTGGGCAAGTCCAGGTTGGAAGTTCTTGTGCTTGTAGGGCCCTGCAGCGTCTAATTCCATGCAAGAAAGCGCAGCTCAAGCACAACCACGATTTCATTCAATCCCCTGCCTTTTTCTTCACCATGTTTCACCATTTTTCCGCGGTAGCTTGGAGGGAGGTCCGGCAAATGCATCTTTTTCTTGAAAGAAGGCCACATAGCAGTCGCATACATAAAATTAAAGGACCGGATAACCCCACAAGTCAATTTCTTCCAATAATGAGCAACACATGTTGCAGCGGGGACGGGGAAGGAAGGAAAGACAAAGGAGGTGGTGGAGGATTGAGAAGTAAAACAAATGGTATGTGAAGAGTTGTGTGTGACAAAGTTCTATGTGAAAGATGGTGTGTGACAAAGAAAGATGGTGTGTGTGTGTGAAGCATGGTGTGTGAAAGATGGTGTGTGAAAGATGGCGTGCGATAAAGTGGTGCGTGACACATGGTGTGTGGCAGAGTGGTGTGAAAGATGGTGTGTCAAAGATGGTCGGTGGCAAAGTGGTGTGTGAAAGATTGTGTGTCAAAGATTGGGGGTGACAAGGTGGTGTGTGTGAAAGATGGTGTGTGAAAGATGGTGTGTGACAAAGTGGTGTGTGAAAGATGGTGTGTGACAAAGTGGTCAAGATGGTGTGTCAAAGATAGCGTGTGACAAAGTGGTGTGTGAAAGATGGTGTGTCAAAGGTCGTGTGTGAAAGATGTTTTGTGACAAAGCGGTGTGTGACGCATGGTGTGTGACAAAGTGGTATGAAAGATGATGTGTCAGAGACGGTGGGTGACAAAGTGGTGTGTGAAAGATGGTGTGTGACAAAGTGGTGTGTGAGAGATGGTGTGTGACAAAGTGGCGTGTCAAAGATGGTGTGAGAGCCAGCCCAGTGTCACAAGTGCCACGCCTGCCACGCACAGTGAAGGTGGATGTCGCCAAGCAAAGCGACCGCCGGCCACGCAAAGTGGCGCGGTGTTACCGGCGACCAAGCGCGCCCAAGCGTGCCATCAGAGCCGGCCCAGGGCCATAAGTGCCACGCCTGCCACGCAAAACGAAGGTGGAAGTCACCAAGGGCCACGCCTGCCACACCAAACGAAGGTGGATGTCACCAAGTGCCACACCTGCCACGCAAAAGTGGCGTGGCGTCACTGGCGCCCAAGCGCGCCACCAGAGCCAGCCCAGTGCCATAAGTGCCATGCCTGCCAGGCCTGTCACGCAAAACGAAAGTGGATGACACCAAGTGGCACGCCTGCCACTCGAAACGAAGGTGGATGTCACCAAGTGCCGCGTGTGCCACGCAAAGTACCGCGGCGTCACCGGCGACCAAGCGCGCCCAAGCGCGCCACCAGAGCCAGTTGTGTGTGAAAGATGGTGTGGTGAAAGATGGTGGGTGACAAAGTGGTGTGCGAAAGATGGTGTGTGACAAAGATGTGGGTGAAAGATGGTGTGGTGAAAGATGGTGTGTGGCAAAGTTGCGTGTGAAAGATGGTGTGGTGAAAGATGGTGTGTGACAAAGTTGTGTGTGAAAGGAGGCGGAGGCGGCGGAGGAGGAGGCGGCGGAGGAGGAGGCGGCGGAGGACGCGGAGGCGGGATACAGAATCAGAAACAAGAACCCCACGCAAAGATGTGGGGAACAAATACCCAGTGTATATCTGGCGCATCGTACCCGGAGAGGGACGCCAAATGAAGGCTATCGCGCGTTGGGTGTTGCCTATTTCACGCACGGCCCAAGGCAAGCCAAGGGGACCACAGCTCTTGCAGAAGCAAAACGCCAGACCCAGCTTATAGGTACAGAGTGTTGTCAAGGCTAGATTTCCAAAGAGATAAGTGCACATAAGTTAGGTATAGTCGGTATAGTCATGTTAAAGATGTCTTTGGCAGAGGTCAATGTGGAGAATAAATAGTAAATTCCGTAGAAAGGAAGAAAAAGATGGGATGCAAGACCAAAACAACAAGAAACATACAAAGACCTCGGGGAGAGCCCCATCACAAAAACTTCAGTCAAGGGCTCAAAGCCACGACGTGGAAGCCTTCTGAACCCTTGCTGTTTCGAGGTAGCCAATACATTTGAAACTGCGTGCGGGAATGGGCCTGTGGCATTGCGCGGTCTGTAGCTGGTTGGCCAAGGCCCTGGGCCAGGCTTCATTGAATCAATGCACATCTTGCGGTGCAGAAATGCGAAAATGAGGGCCAAACGCGTGGTTTCTGGATCATCGCCGACCTGCGAAATTCAGTGTATGCAAGCGACACAAGATCAAAGTTCAACAGATATTACTGATTGCAAACGCGTGGTTTCTTCCCCCAATGTATTTACAAAATGGTAAAGGTCAACATCTGCAATAAACTATCGCTGTGGCCACGCTCTGGTGTGCTTGCGTTTTGCTGCGTGTCTCTGCTTTCCCGGATCGATTAAGTAAAGCAAAACTAATTTGGGGACGCATGACCAACACACTGTCAATTCGGGATTCTGGTCAGAAGCTGTTAATGGCCTGCATAGCAGGCGGTCCGGAAGAGAGCAACTAAGTACTGAGAAAGTGAGTCAAATATACCACAAGTCACTATTGTTTCCGTGATCATATTTAAATGACACCGCAGGGCATTGGATGATGCTTGTCGTTTTTCCGGTTGCTTCCCATCCTGTCTGGAATATGGCCATATTCTGAATTCTGAATCTTTGGTCTTAACATGCGCTCAGTTTGCTTCAAGAATCCGTGTGCATATTTGTGATTCGTGTCACAAGCACAGAACTTTCAGACGGGGACTGCTAACATGACCGTAGCATGCGCATGATCACTGTAAAATGATTCGTTTCTTGGGTGGCTAGCTGTTGCTGCAATTATTTTGAACACAAGCGCCGCGGGGCTGTGTGGTTTGATTGGTTTTAGCGTTGAACCGGCTGGATGGTTGAGCTGAACACTGGAAATGCTGAAGGTGCGCGTAGAAGGCCAACCTTCAGATCCACCTTCTTCCTGTTGGCTGGCAGGGCAGGGTTGTTTGGTCGCATGTTGCATGTTGAAGTCATTTGCTGTTGAAAGCTGCCTCAAAGGAGGCCTGAGCGGCAATACAAGCCTTCAAGAAGGCATCCTGGTTGCTCGAACTGCTTGAGCAAGGCCCCCATATGTTGTCATTGGTTGTTCCAATTGGTTGTGCTTGCGCCCTTCTTGATCATCCCCTCTGCCTTGCCTTGGTTGGGTGGTACTTCATCTGTGCGTTCTTCCTTGCTATGTACCTCTGCTTATTGTAAACCAGTTTGCCTGTGAGGCTGTGGCAGGAATCGCTTCAAGCTGCATTGTGAGGCATGACTAAGACTGTGCGATGTGATGAGAGATGCTGGTTGGCTCTGGCCATCTTCATCAAAACAAAACAGTGACAAATGGCACAAATGTAAAATGTCCAGAATGGCGCCATGGCCCTGCAGCTCTGCAGCTCTCTGCGCCTCTGATGAAAAAGGCTCAAAGGCCAAAACCTAAGGCAACACCGTCTCCAACGACACAAAGGCTGACACACATAATGAGCCGTTTTCTCAACTGAGGCACCAACACACATAGGAGTGCAACGGCTCCCACAAGCAACCCATTGATCTGGCACAAGTTGAATTTTGGCACCGGCTTGAAGGTTCAACTTTTTGCTGGGTGCGCGACGAAGAACAACCATGTTTATACAGGATGTCATGTTCACAAGTTTTAAACATGTCTTTACAAGTCTCGGGCTGGAGCCTGATTCGCAAATCCGTCATTGCTGGTGAGAAAGGCGCTGACCTTTGCACCAGAAACAACCACCGGTCGACCTTCTTCACCCGTCTTTCCGTCTTTCAACTTTGGCTATTCGAGCAACATCGCAGTGCGAGGCCCAGGCCGACAGCATCATCACTGCAGAGCGGAACCAGCGTAGGACCTTAGAGATCTTAAGATATTCCCAAGGTGGGGAGCTAGGTGAAGACATGTGAAGACCAAAGATGTGAGAAGAACATGTCGGAAATCGGTGGATCTTCAATATGTGTGGTGAATCTGGACTCGTCTGCATCGCATTGTGGCCATGAAGCATCACACTTCGCCCTTGTAATCCTTGTGTGGAATCATTGTAGATATGGCTGACCTGGTACTGTAGTGCTAATGTATATCTTCTGGAAATAATTCTTTCCGATCCTGTACAACCAGCTGTCGCAAAATAGCACTGCAACTGAGATTCCTACAGTTCTTTCATTTGACATGGGTGTTTTGCAATCAACCAACAGCAAATCCTTCGGCAAAAACACAGTTAAGAACAACAAACTTGGCATCAACACAGCATGTTGGAAAGTAAAATGCTGGGCTGGGTGGATCATTGGCGCTTGACATTTGCCCCGCCTGGACGATGTATCATGTCAAGGGTGGAAAGACTAGGCTCGTTTCGACTCGTTCTTCCATAAAGAAACGGAGCTGAGCCGGTACCAGATGGTACAGCACTGTTCAGTGTCCTCACCGTTCCGTCCGTCGCTGGTATTCAGCGATCGAAAGTACCTGAAATGGGAATGGAACTAACTGGAAAGATTGCTGAAGCATTTGAGCGCTGCCCTGCCTGCACCATGCAGCCATCTTTTCAGCTGCCTTGCAGACTTCGCAAACATCCCTACCAGATCTTTGCCAAACAAAATTACACCTGCAAGAGACCCCAAGCAGTGTGCGGGGTAGGAAGCCAATGTACCAGATACAAGCAACAGTAGCTATGGAGCAGCAAAGAATAGGTTAGACATGCGGAACATGTTTTGGCACAAGAAGCAACGCTATGTCTAGCCATCAGGACCTCATGCCAGGACATCGACGAGAATTTCAGAAGATCATCAAAGAAGGACCTTCAAAAGGACCTTACAATACTCACTGTGCAAGAATTTCTTGCGAGGATCACCAATGCAGAGCATAGCCGAGATCTTAATGCAAGCTTAATGCAAGGACCTCCTGAGGAGGATGTCCGCAGGATCTCCACAAGGTTTTTTGACAAGGACCTGTGAAAGATCATGCGAGGACCACTTAGAGGATTTCACCAAGATCCCCACAAGATCTTCCCACAAGGAATCCTACAGGACCGTGACCAAGATCTTCATGTCAGGACCCCTAAGAAAATCTCGCAAGATTGCCATAAAAGGACCAGCTGCTGTTGGAGGGGACCTTGCAAGATCTTGAGACAAGAACCTCCCAAGAGCATCCCAGAAGAGTTTTCATACAAGCACCTCTAATACATGGTATCCAAGATCTTCATGCAACCACCTCAGAGAGAGGATCTTACCGGGATCACCTCAAGCTCTTCTGACCAAGGACCTGTACAAGATCACAAGAACCTGGACTGCACCAGGATCTCCACAAGATCTTCTGATAAGGACCTGTGCGACATCATGGAAGGGGGATCTTCACAATATCTGCTCCCAATGGCCTCTACAAGGCCTAGGTCAGGATCTGCATGTATTACGGACCTCTAAGGCTGCACCCTGGACTCTTGCAAGGTCGTTTACCAAGATCTTAGAAAATCAGCCAAAAATCAGCACCGCGCCACAACGAGAGCGATCTGACCCACACAAAGTGCCGAGATGGTTGCGCGAGCACATGTCACGAGACCCGCCACCTGCCAACGTTTTAGCAACGCCCAGAAAGTACCACGCCTGCCACACAGATCAAAAGTGTCCGATATCTTGCACCTGTCATGCAAAACAACGTTCCAGACCTCAAAATGCCTCGAAAGCGCCATGCCTGCCATACGAAATGGACATAGCTCAAAAAACGAGCACCCCGTGCTAGCAAAATGACAAGACCTTCGGAAACGAGAACCGTTTTTGCGTAGGTCTCACAAGGGAACTTTAAGCGAGAATTTAGAATGAAAAAGCCGGAGATCAAAGAGCATACCCCGATCCAACCTCGGCCTTTAACACCTACTGTAAGAACCCCTCAGTGCGGACACACTGTTTGGGGAACCAGACATGTGAGTGGCATGTGAGTCACGATGTCGCTTATGTGTGAAATGTGCTTCACATGTCATTCATTCTTCCTGAGTTCCAGGCCCATGCGGGTTCTGCCTCAGTGGCCGGAGACCTGGCAAGACTTGCTGCGCACAAAATACGCGAGTCACAGCTACGACAGCTACGACAGCTAGGTCGTGACACGACGGTCGGGTGCTGCTTTTGTGCCAAATCGGCGATTCACGCAGGAGAGCTTCTCCCCGGTTCGTCGATTGACCTCAACGCCAGAAAGTTTTTCCATTGGAACATGCGTTTGGATGCATTTCACGCACTTTTTACGCTTGAAGCCCTTGAGGCCCCGGACTCTTCTATGATTTCATTCTCCGGCAATGGAAAACCAGCAGTTGACAACCTCAGTGGGCGGTGGCAATGAATGGCAATGATGTCAATATCAGCGTTCGTTCCAGGGGCATCCGAAGCACGCAGCAACATTTCCAAACTCTTTGAAGGCAAATAAATTCATGGCAAGCGGCCTGAAAACTGTTTGCAAAGAAAAGTCCACTGGAATTGGCAGGCGCAGCAGGGCTGCCTGCAAGAGGACTAAATTGGAATGCAGCGAGTAAACAAAAACACATTTCTACCAAAACAGCATGCCAAGCAAAAACTGCACACATGCCGTCACATGCCTTCAAACAACTCCGATGAATTTCAAGTCCACAATTTGATGCGGCACCTGCTGGAAAATCAATGTGCCACACAGGGCTTTGGAGAAGAAGTGCGCCTGGGCAAAAACTTGGACTGATGCTGTTTCTTTGAAGAAAATTCTTGGACGAGAACTGTGAACAACTGTGCACTGGAGCAAAATTTCTCCAACGCCAAACCTGGGACATGCCCAGTTCTCGAAGCTTTTGAGCAGCACCCGCTGGAGCCTCAGTGCATCTGCAAATTCTGACACCAATTATGATACCAATATGATTTCCCTATGGTTATACCAATGGTTAAACAAAGCACACATGATGTGAAGGAAGTGCTTCGGCTTTGCTCGAGTTTGAAAGTAGTCAGCCATGAACAGCCCATGAAGCACACTGAACATCATTTGCTTCCATGTGCATTTCTCAAAACTTTCAACTTTGCCATATTTTGCCATTTGCATCCATTTGCGATTCTCTACTGCAACCTGTACTGGGAAGGTGCAAATTTCTCTGTTAGCAACTGCACACGACTTGGCCTCTTGGCCTTTCGCTGTTTATAGAAGGGTTCCCACGGTGCCATTGTTGCCATCGGTGCCATCCCATCCCAGTTTCCATGGCGCCCATTTCTTTTCCAACGTGGGCGGCCTTGCGCGGCTGCTGAAAATCTGTGTACATCGAAGGGAAGGAGCAGCAGGTATTGCATTGGCTCTACTTCTTAAATTGGAAGGTGTTGGAAGCATCTTCACTATCGTCACTCTTGTCTCAAACAATCCAAAGCGAGACATCCTTACCAGGAGACTTGCAGCGCTTCAAAGCCGTGTGCTCGGCAAGATGTGAAATGGCACCGAACATATGGATTTGTCTGATGAAAAGGTGCACCAAAATCTAATGGTGTATATTGGATCATCATCAAAATGATCATCACCTTGATATCACCAATTTTTGGACACTTCATACCGACAATTTTTTCATTATTCTGATTCTTTCCAACGGCATTGCTTGGTCCACAAAAACGGTGTGTTTCACGGTGTGTTTTACGGTTCGCTTTCTGCTCCCTCTCGACTCGGACTCTTCCGACTCCTCGGACCGGATCTGTCGCTGCCGAGCACCAGCCGATTCAGGGCAAAATTTTGTCATCGAAATTTTTTCATCAATTTTTTTTTTTTAAAATAGCTCGGCATTGAACTCGAGAAAGATATGCTGTGCCTAAGAAGCAGAAAATCGTTAACGGTCGGGCCATCCATGTTGGGCCCCTGCTGAGACTTCATCAACTTGTAGCTCTATCAAAGACTAGATCCAACAAAGCGCCAAAGGCATGACAGAATGCATCGACATTGGAGTGGGAAGTGCTTTGCAGTGTATCTTTGCGGCGTCGTCTGAAGTGCCATTGTGCTTGCCATTGTGAGAATTTGTGAGACTACCATGGAATCTTCAGTGCCCGGCAGCCTATGGGCGGGGGGCATCGGGCTTTCCACCCTCAGTCCAGAAGAGATTGATCAACCTGGCTCGACAAGAAACCACCAAGAGGTAGCAAGAGGCAGAATGCTTCCGAAAAACAAAGAGGAAAGATATGAACAGTTTGCGTGTAAAAGGAGATTTCAAAGCAGCTTGCAAGAAAAAAAATCAAGATAAATCAAGTCATCTATGCAGGGAGTTCCTTCTGATAGAAAGCGCTTTGCGAATGTTGGCCTCTTGGTTTATCACATTCTAGTCCTATTTCCAAACTATGCTGAAAATAGGCAGCGAACCAGAAGAAGACAATGAAGTAAATCACTGTAAGCCACGGCACCTAGGTCCAGTTTCAAACAAAGCAGAAAAACCAACAGCTTGCGACGCTTGTGATGCTTGCGACGGCGGTGACCTTTCTTTTGAGCTGTCCAGAGAGGTAAAACGGGTAAAGAAAAAACAGGGAAAAACCGGGAAATCATTGCAGAGCATCATGCAAATTCAATGCAAATCATTGCGCAAACAGCGGATTGACACTGATTCTCGTAGTGCTTAGTGCAGCAGAGCCACTCCAGCTAAGGGCCCCTGAATGCTTCCACTGCCCTTCTTCGTGTATGCGTCCACGCCCTCAAGGCCATGCTAGGCCATGAGTCAAGTCAAGGTGAAGTTGATCGATAGGTTGTGATTCGACAGAACTCTTACAGAAGAACTCTTGGTTCTAGAATCTTCTAGAAGTTCTAGCTCAACTAGCTCAATTTCCAGCCAAAGATTTGTGGAAGTCCTTTAAGCGGCTCCTTAAACTCCAAAGTGGCTGCCTCCTTTTTCTTTTTCTTAGACGTCTATGCCGTCTATGCTTTGTGTTTTGTTTGAAGAACACCATGAAAGGATCCCACCTCGATAACATCCCACAGTCCACCTAGCTTCGAACCACCCTGGCAATTTCAAAAGGCGGTGCTCCAAGAGGTTTCAGGAAGCAGAAAAACAAATGTACATGCTGTACATGTTTCACTTCTTTCATGCATGCATGTATTACATATACGTACAATTATACACATATATTTTACATTCATGCTGAGTTACATCAAGTTGCATCGAGCGACAGCGCATGTGGCAGAACCTTTTGACTCAACTTTCAAACAGCGAGGCAGAAGCCATCAGACTTGTTAGGAGTGGCTTTATGTGCCTCTTCAGTCTTTGTCACCTGTGAACGGTCTTCTTGGAAGAAGCCAGCAGACACTTTGGGGCTCCTGTCAACATCTGTCAACCAACACTTGTTTCATAGCAAAATGATACTGAGTGTTGGAAGTCTGGGCAAGAGACCCCCATCAACAAACTCAGTGATTGCAGACTTGGCTGGGTCTCATTGTCGCAATTTCTTTGTGTGACATTGGTCTTACAGTGATTCCTTAGCTGCGGTGGTACCAGCCTCTTTAGCACTGGAGCTCCTGTTACTAGTGGTATAGTGGCTACAAGTTCGGAGGAGGTCCGATGTCGAAATAGAATCGATGAATCTGCCAGGATCTACCGAGTATCTGCCACGTATCAGGTATCTCCGAATGTGTCAGTTCCTGGCCCTTTCCTCACTCTCACTAGCATCGAGCATCATCGAGCATCATCGAGCATCATCGAGCATCATCGAGCATCATTGAGCATCATCGAGCATCCGTGGCAACGTTCAAAACATTAGCAAGTGCTTGCATCAGACCTACCAATTCGCTTCGTTCCTTAGGCAGTACAATTTGATCATTCTACAGCCACATCCCACGTATCAGCAAACTTGAGGCTTGTCTTCAATGGGCTAAACAGTGGCGTTGTCTTGGTGAAATTGCGCATGCAAACTGGGTCCATTGTCTGCCACCTACTTTGAATGTTCTCGCCTGCTTGGACGCTGTGGGGCAATGAAAGCAGCGCCTGGCACATTGCAGAGCTCTGAACAAGGAAGGAACATTTCGCGTAGTTCGTGCTTTGTACATCTTTGTACATACTCAAGATATTTTCACCTCGGTTTTACCCATGTCTTACTGTTTGCCTCGCCTGCCTTTCATTTTCCACTTGCAGGGGGACTTGGACCATTGGACCCAGCAAAATCTCCCTGTGTAAGACCCGTGTGTGCCGGTGCTAGGTCTCCTAAGGTCCTACAGTACACCCTGCCTGCCAACAGCGTGAGCCTGGCGTGACATTTGCAATCTCAAGCGGAGTAAAAAATCATGCCTTGCCGTGCCTTGCATGTCGTGCATGCCTCGCCGTCTTTTCTTACAAATAGAGTTGACACATGTTGACTCTTGTTGTTGCCAGCAGACCGGCAACCCATGCAAGAAAGACGCAATGGCTACAAGGCTTCCGCGTGTGCCGCGCATTGCGTCAAAGGAAGCGGGCACAAAAAGAACTAAGCGACGAACTAAGTGACGTTTGGGCCAAGCACTGGCGACAGAATCTCACAAGGAATACCAGATAGATCCAGACAACATATTGGATGAGACATAGCAAACGAGAATTTCAAAAGGCACATGCCTCCACAGTGACAGAGAGGACACTTACTGATACATCAAAATCAAAGTTCAGACTGGCAGAAGTTCAGACTGACAGGTCTTTTCTGTTTCTGTTGTAATTTGGCCAATCACAGATCAAAATCCTCTCAGAAACTGAAATATGGGAAGTGTAGTCAGTGTAGTCAGTGTAGTGCAGAACATGTTCACTCAAATATACTCAAATACTCCGTTTCACCAACGTCGTCCAACCTCGTCCAACCACCCAACGCCATGCTTGTTCGTTACCGCTCTCAGGCCCAACGCCACGCTTCAGCCGCAACAAGGCCCAGCCCAACGTATGGCGGCCCTCCTGACCATCCGATGCCAAAGTTGAGCAACAAAACACCCAGAGAACCAGAAAGTTGACCTAAGTTGACCTAAGTTGACCTAAGTTGGCCTCATAAGGGGACCAAAACTTATGGTTTCAAAACGGTTTCAAGACGCTGAAGCAGCTGAAGCATGTGACATGTGACGCCAACGTGGACCACATGACCACGTGACATCTGTGTTGCCTGCGTTGGAGATTCGGCCTCTTCCAGCATGCGGCACCTCACCCAGGGCGCCCAGGGCGTACAACATGCAACACGGTGCACAGAGGTGACACATGTGAGACGCGACAAGTCACTGTGGCGAACGTGGTGAACCATGAGTTTGTCACCAGTTGAATCAGTTAAACCAGTTGCTACGACATAAGTTGTTGAACTTTTTCAATATTTTCAATGGGTTCAAGCCGGTTCAATGCACACTTGCGACAACTCTCCTTTTGCAATGCTCGAGTGGAGATTCATTGAGTTTTCAGTGTTGAATTCCGTGTCAAAACTTTACTGACCAAGACCACTAGGGCGTATGCCACTGCTTTGTCCTCTTCTCTCGCCACTCATCGATGAAAACAATGTCCTGATGCAGTGTCTCCTTTCAATATGAACAGATTTTTCCAAGTCACTCAGCAAATTTGTGGAATTTTCTGAGAAGGAGGTCCTTCCAATCGTCAGTAGTGATCCCCAATGAAAGATAAAAGAGTAGTTCAATTCCGCCAAAGTTATATGACTCCATCAGTGGTTGACTAGTTACTTGGCACGGGATCCCAATTTCAAATCAAAAATCGACACAGAAGCGAAGCATTCTTCGACCGAATGACTAGAGCTTCCTGTGGTCTTGCTTTCTATGAGAGCTGCATCAGTGAACAACATAGACGTCAACGTCCGACACTGAAAGCATACTGCACCAGATTGCAATTTCCCAACTCTTGTTTGACTCACTTCGGAATCAGCAAAAAGGAAGAATCTTGGAGCCTCGTCAAGGACAGCCAGAGGCGCTGAGTCGTCCTGAGACATTTCCATCTTTCCCAAATCTGAAACATCACCCAAAGATATCCAAAGATGGCCCAGTCTTTTGAACAAAATTGGTAGTGTGGGATGTGTGTGGCAAGATGTGACAAGACCGTGCCTGCATGCTGTGCTTCACAAGGCCAAAGGTGGTTCGCCGAAAACTACAGCTGACCTGGCAAGTTTTTACACATGGAGAAAGATAAAAAATCCCACAGTGTTTTTAAAGACACCCATGAGACAAAAGCACACAGAAACTTAGGGGGAACTCTCCAGAAGCCGGAAGAAATCATCGCTCGCAGAATCAAAGTTACAAACATGATCCTGTTTTTTTGTTGTGAACTGGAGTTCCAGCACTATGTCTTATGAAAGCAAATGATCTCCAACATTGATTTTCCATGGTCTGGCACCGTCCCACAGGACATGCAACACTTGTATGTTTATGTGTGTGGTTTGTGTATGGTTTACATATGGCCAACTATGTTCATAGCTTATGTATGTTTATGTATGATTTTGTGATTTTATATATGTGGTCTGGTGGTCATGTCATCATCTGGAGCAGTACGGTACCAATCTTTTGCATTGCATGCCATGTGTTGCTTGTGCACGGCATGTTGCATGAAAGGGCATGTCCACTGATCCCCTTTGAACGTATGGGATGTGTACAGTATCTTGCAAGGATTGTTATATATATATATATATAGTTTTCTTTTTTTTTTCTCTCTCTCTCTCTCTCTCTTCTCATTCTAAATGCTTCTGTGTGCACTTTCATGTGCAAGCATCATCAAGCATCCGTACTTGTATGGTATATAAATGCACATCACATCTTTATATCCAATATTTTGCAACAATATACGGATCTGATATACAGATCATTCATATATTTTGCACATATCTTGTTGTCCAATGTACCGGATCTGAAAGAAAGTCAGATGTAACTTGATATCCAATAGGATCATATCATGCTGCCATGTGGCAATCTAAATCGCAATGCTAAGTGTCACCTGATCCTTCAAACTGTGTCGCATCATGAAATCACGATGGTTTATGGTATCATGTTTCATCTCATTTCACGGAGTACCGTGAACTTTCGCCAAAAAACATGTAATGGAGACAGTGCATGCAATCCAGGTAAGGATAAGCCAGGTACTTACTGTACGTCATAAAAAGATCTAAAAAGGATACAATAGGCAGTGAGCAGAATGTTTCTTGCCTCCAACATGTCATTCTTCTTGTGAATTCTGCATTCTGAAGAATTCCACATTCTGAAGAATTCCACAGCTTTTAAGGCACCCCTTACTTTGGTAAATGCTGTAGGAATCGCAACCAAAACAGCGCTGCAAAGCTTGGCTGACCACAGGTAGAAGGCCATTGTCATTGATGAGATGCCGGATCTCTTCAACCTTGGATCTGCCGTGTGAAGAAACTCAGTTTTATTCTCAGGATTCAAAAGCTTCCGAAAGATCTGAAGGATAAAACTAAGATCTGAAAGTGGGTAAAAACCTGCTCTCTGAACCTCTCTGAACTGATCACAGGAACCAATGTGATTCAAAGTGATTCATGGCATGTGACAGCGTCTTCGCATGGGCATCTATGGCATCTATGGCATCTATGAGCATCCGGACTGCCCGCTCTGCTCTTCCAGCTGGCTTCTGAGCGCAAAGGTCTGCGACCTCCAAGTTTCACCAGGGAACAGCCACACGTTCCAAGCCCCAAAAGTCCAATGCTCTTTTGCTTTGAGTTTATCTTGAACACATCTAAATTTCTTGTGAAAGCTAGAATCATGGTCTATGACAGTCTTTGATAAATTTTGATCCATTTCAATCCATTTCAATCCATTTCATCCATTCTGTTTGATCGTCCCGTCTGCACTCCAGGTCTAGATCCTGTCCAGACCTCGCTGTGTCGCATTCGCACGCTATGTTGTTCCCGGTTGCGGTAGACGATGTCCAGGAAGACCTCACGGAGACACGGACGGTCGGAGAGATGGTCATGAGTTCGTACAGAAAAAACACATGTAGACACACTGTGAATCACTGCGACACCCTTCAGAGCAACCATAGACAATGCGAAGTATTCAATGTGGTGTGTATTTTCTGGTGAATTCCAGGTGCCAAGGAATTTGTTCCATCATTAACCTAGATTGAAAACTCAAAGAACTGTGAGGAAATTCCTCGGTGCTTTGACAAATCTCATGGTCTCTTGGCTTTGATGCAACGCTGAGTTCTCTGACGTCCTCTGCAGCGCCTTCGACCTACATAAACCCGGCGGAAGGGAAACCGCGCGAGCGTTTTGATTGGTTGCTTCCAGGAGAGTCACAATCACCTGTAATTTACAATATAAAATACTCTTCCGATCAGTTTGGATAACTGAATTTGGGTTAAAAAAAGTGGATGCAAAATCTATTGATTTTTAACAAATCCAGGCAAACATCATGTGCATCAGACGTGGATGCGCAGGTTTTTGTCACACTCTTCTGTAGCAACATGTCACGTAGTAAACGATCCCAAGGATCTCAGCGTAGCAACATGTCACGTAGTAAACGATCCCAGAGATCTCAGCAGCGTAGCAACCTGTAACGTA
>Ga0126342_10005336_pt1 | contig 22365 bp, 22 predicted proteins | sample Cyp1metagenome_FD_92528 | JGI IMG/M metagenome (GOLD analysis project Ga0126342, IMG submission 92528) | Coral microbial communities from Lord Howe Island, Old Settlement Bay, Australia - Cyphastrea 1 metagenome | ecosystem: Host-associated > Invertebrates > Cnidaria > Coral ...
TGTATGGTATGTATGGTATGTATGGTATGTATGTAATGTATGGTATGTATGGTATGTATGGTATGTATGGTATGTATGGTATGTATGGTATGTATGGTATGTATGGTATGTATGGTATGTATGTAACGTATGTAATGTATGTAATGTATGTAATGTATGTAGTGGAATGCAATGCAATGGAATGCAATGCAATGTAATGCAATGCAATGCAAAGTTATGTTGTTTTATGTTATGTTATGGTATGTATGTATGTATATGTATATGTATGTATATGTATATGTATATGTATATGTATATGTATATGTATATGTGTATGTATGTGTATATGTATGTATGTATGTATGTATGTATGTACGTACGTAGGTATGTATGTATGTATGTATGTATGCATGCATGTATGTATGTATGCATGCATGTATATATACATATGTATGTATGTATACATATATACATATGTATGTATGTATACATATATACATATGTATGTATGTATGTATACATATATACATATGTATGTGTATATAATATATATATAATTATATATACATACACATTCTATGGAGGTTTAGTTCTTTGGGACAATCAACGAACTAAACTTTTAAATGGTGAATTTTCCAGCCTGCGTCATGTTTGATGACACCAAAGGGTATACGGATAGAATCCAATATACCCATTACAGTAAAAGAAAGTCACAATATTTGAGTTTGTCAATATACCGATGAATGGTTAGTTTCATCCAACTTGGTGGTGAACTATTCCGGAATTGTGTTTATGGGTTAGTTCATCCTAATTAATGAAGTGGGACAAGTAGGGTTAGTCCTGTTTCTTTGAACTAAGCCGCTTACAGTTCCCTGGGTGAACCAAGTGAACCACAAATTAGCAACCCGGCAAAAAAATGTTTTTGGTCAAATCGAATCCTGATATTTAATGTAAAATTATATAAGTCTGAATCTGTTGGGTTTTACTATACACCCTACAATAAGGAGGGGATCCACTTGTGACACGTCTGTTTTCGGGTCCCAAAAGCAGATAGAAAAGGATTTCGAGGATATACTAGATGATATTCACTTCATAATTTCCGGTTTCCAATTGGTCTATGGTTGCTATAATCATCTGCAACTCTCTTTGATACCCTGCAACAAAAAATGAGCTGTGTATTAACTTACAGAGTTTAAGCCACCCATCCCGGAAAATATGGTGAAGATCATCCCAGATACGGTTGGATTGTTCTTCGGCTTCAAAGGGAAAACATGTTCCTCCTCTGTTGGTTGAATTCCCAAGGTTCTGGTAAATCTACAGGCTTCACAACCCTTAGCAAAATGTCAAGTATTGTAACTCATTGTTTTATTTGTTTTTCTTAAGGGTAGATACTATCTTTAATAGTGACTGGCAGATTCCGCACTTGGCTGGGTTTTCGTGCCCCAGCAACTGGCAATCTGAACACTTGCAACTACATGACATAACGCAATTTTATACATGGTATATCCACAATCATTTAACTATATGGGTATATTTGGGTTAAATCCCCGTTGCAATCTTTTGAGCATTTCACAACATCTCATAGCTAGGTGGCTGGGATTCGGGTGATGCATATGGTATATCAGTGCATTTCAACAGTATAAAACATTATAAGACTATAAAGGCAAATGCGAATATGGACAGATTTTGGATTGGTATTGTTCTTGTAGGTTGTTTAAGCTTATTAACACAATGGGGGACTTGAACAACGTACCTGCATTATGTACAATATGTGTATATATATATATGAACAGATATAAACATGTCTGTGTGATGGGCTATGTGATGTATATACCTAGACCATCCTAGACCTTCCAAGTTCCCCAACACAAAGGGATGAAAGCATTGAGGCCAAATTCCTCATCTTTATTTGTACTTCTCATTTTTATGCAAGTTCACATGAACGTTAACATCCCACCCCATCCCCCCCCTACCCCATCCCGCGTGTGCGTAGCATCAACTGCTTCTGCAAGTTCACATGAACGTTAACACCCCACCCCACCCCCCCACCCCATCGTATGTGGTTCCAGGACCTGGGACGAGCCTATATATACATATAGTATATATATACTATATATTATATATATACACTATACATATATATATAATATAATATATATATATACATATATAGTAATATATATATATATATATATATATATATTAGTGTGTATATATATAATAGTATATATGTATGTATAGTATACATCGATATGTACAGTATATATCTTAAAACCTTCCCTCGGTTATAAACCACTTCCCATGCATGGACTCCACCACTTACGTCGACGTCCCACCTCACAACATCGCGGTCCTTGTCCTCAACGAGCACCAGTCCAGGCCCATTCGCCACCTCTGCAGGATGCCGCCATCAAGGCTGGTTGAATCCACAAAAAAAATCCAACTTTTCCACACAAGTTGGGATTTTTGTTGTAGGACATATAGTGGGATATATCATGATATATATATATCACCTAACAACAAGGGATTGCTAGCATGGGATTGATGGTTTGTTAGATGGTCCTAGGTATATTCACAGAACAAGGATTGGGTGACTTTGGGGAAGCTGACAGCAAAAAAAATACAGCATCTTTTTGGATGGTCCATTGTATTATATTATATTGACAAATAATTGGACATACTGTGGATGGAAGAATTCCGGCACCAGTTGATAAGTAGTTTATCCCATTATTTAGAGGGTTTCAACCATCCAAAGTGGTGCAGAATTTTCTATTCTAAAGGTGGGTGATTCCAAACAGGGAGCAAATGACACAACTGTTTTTTTCCCTGCAACAAACAAAATATAACATGCTCGTCCCTGAAAATGGCAAAACATCACCCAAAACCATGATAGAACATGTTCACAGCCTAAGACATGAATAACTTCTGAGTTGAAGCTTGGGCTACCCCCCAGCCACTACAGTACTGGTATAGGGCGTCCAAGACCAAAAATGTAATCCTGCAGGTGACAGGCATCACGGCAAGGGGGATCAGCCAAGGTAGAGCTACTGTCATGGCTAACCTTGGATATCCTGCTGAATTGTGTTTTAAGTTTTTTGCATTTATAAGCTGCCTAGTATATCCCCCAGTTACAGCTTGACTCTTCACCAGCTGATCTTTTATAATGGCATCAGCCCAAGCACAGGAGGTCAAACCCCAGTGAATGGCAATTTTAAAAAGGAATACAGCAATCCACCCCTAGTTTTAACAGATCTCAACATGAAACCTCTAAAAATTTGGGTCCTAGAAGATGATCTTCCCACTTTTCACGTGGAGAAACTGTATGACATTTTTGGGTTCTTCATTTTGGAGGCAACATACCCAGCCAGATTCCCAGGAATGAGCCAAAGGTCCCTGCCTTGACACGGCCCTTGTAGTAGGCTTCCAAGAGCCCTGGCACCTTGAGAAAGCAGAAGGCTACGGGTAACTCCAACCACAGATCGATGGAGTTAATCGGGGTTAATGAGAACATATTAAGTTTATGGTTTAGTTGCTTTGCTGGTTTTGTTTTAAGCTCCGTCCTGCAATCGTGCTTGCTGCCTTTGCATCGTCAATATATTCATGTCCGCTGCTATCTACATGATCCCCATGTTCACTTTGGTTGTGTCTTACTGTAGTTGGTGCTTTGATTCCAGTCTTACTACTTCTAATTTGTTGGTTTATCATTTACATCCCCTCTTCTTCTCACTGGTCAACTCATGCTTAGTAGGGAATGGGGAAATAATCTATAAAACTAACTGTCAACAACCATCATCCCATTCCCTCATTCCGACTCTTCTTTTGTTAGTTTACTATTTAAAATATGTTAAAATAATTTACCCTCCGGTAAACAAACATAGCTAATTATTGAACATTGCCATAGAAATAATTGATTTACCCATTAAACATGGTGATTTTCCATCGTTTTTTGTATGTTTACCAGAGGGTACATTCCCTCCTATTTCTTCTTCAAACATGCTTTTGGAGATCACCTGCCGCGCCGAGACACCCCTTGCTTGCCCTCCATCAACCGTTGCCAGCCCTCCTTGTCGTCGGCCCGCAGCATCCGAAAGAGCTGGTTTTCTGGGCACGGAGCGATGGGCCGAAAGCGATTTTTGTGTTCTCTCTGGGACTTGGGATTTAGGGGGCAGTGCAACTGTGCCAACTGCATTTTTCTGGAAGCGTGCGAGCTCCAACTTTTCCATGGTCCCGGATCTCCGCAAGTTGTTTGTAGACACAATCTTTGTGAATTGATGGTCCCACGATGCCACCTACCTAACTTTGAAACATAGAGGTGTATATTATATTAGTTTGATCCGTGGAATTTGAACATGTCTGGGGTTTACAAGACCTTTGCAAATCATAAAGGTCCATCTGAAAACAATTAGGACGCCGCATAAATGGAATGGTTTGATACAATTCTATAGTGTCCGACAATGACCAGTCAGGGGTTCCTAGGGCCTAGTCCTAGGGCACAAACAGTGCCCCATACTCAAATACTAATGTTTGAGTCCGTCAGTTTGATGGTTCACAGTTTTCAACATACCCAACATGGTAAACACGCCATGTTTGAATAGATAAACACACATTGTTTCATGGCCAAAGAATGCTAAACGCACCTCATTGTTCACCCACTGCCAGTGACATCCTCCATGTGTCATCGTTACACCCCACATCTGCACTCAAATCCAATCCGTTTCAATGTTCAAGCAAATCACCAAACTACCTGTACGTTGACAAAATACACGCAAAAAAAAAAAAAAACAATTTGGCATCCCCCATCTCAACATCAAAATCATCAACAAAACATGGCACCAAACCCCGCAGCTTCACCAAGGCGCGCGCAGGCTTGGCATCTCCCAAGCCGCCACAACTCAGCTGCTCCACCGCGTCCCGCAGCTCCCTGGCCGCCAGGTGTGCCCGTTGCGCCTGTAGGGAGCTCTGGATTCTGGAGGGAGAAGACATGGCGGGAAACTATGGGTGTTTACCAGGAATTCTGGACATGAAACTGTGGAAAATCCTTTTTTTTTGCCAGGAATCGTGCGGTTTGAACTGTGGAAACCATGTTTCTGTGTTCTAACTCTGGAAACCGTGTTTTTTTTTGCCAGGAAAAAAATGATTTTAATGTAAACATCTGAAATGATGGACATAAGAAACAACAATGACTTTCGATGGATTGATCTAAGAGTTAATGTATGGCGGAAAGTTGAAATCATGCAGTTGAAAGTTTGAATGTGGTTTTCTTTTTTGTTCGAAAAGCCTTCCTGTTTGCACTGATTTCTTCGTCAAAATACATGTGTCCAATACAAGATATTCCAAATCCCAGAAGCCGCAAATGTCACATCACCTCACTTAACGTTGAGCTTAACTTAGGTTTGCATCTCAGTTTGTAAGTGGTGTATTTGAAAGTTTATAACACATATATAACCCATGATTATAATACATATATAGATATGTAAACATGCTACAAACATAACCTGTATACACAACAGGTACAGTATATTATGTATATATACATAAATTACCCATGTATAAGTGGGGATATTCCATATGTACAAACACACATATCTTATAGTATGCAATATTCTTTGTTCAACAAAAAAACACACTAAACCTTTCATAGTTCTACCATGGAATGAAATGGATTCACGTCCCATCGTATGTACGTCTTATACTTCACCCAGGTACATCCCCACAAAATCATTGAAATGCTTGGAAAACCATATAGACATGTGTATATATATAGTGTATAATCATTTATAAAGTGTTGTAATCATTATACATCCGCATTAATGCGGTAAGCCCGTTAGTAAACCGAATGCCATAAACCATTCCCAAGTTTGGCAGTTGTTTATGACAATGGGTTTTCCACATCAGACCATATTCGACCGTCCAGATACCCATGAAAATGGATAATTCACTATACATATCTAAAAATACATATATATATATATAAACCCATTACAATCATATTTTTAATCATGCATAACCATACATAACCATATATTTAATCATTTGATATCCTAACGATCTCATCAAAACATGTTGACACCTGGTTGCTCTGGGGCCACCCGGAGGCTCCGCCTCAATGGGTAGATTGCTGAGCTCCCATTGCTGCTCCAACTTTTTCAAACCTGCGGTCGGCTGACCCCAGGGATATTGGGCAGGATCCAGGAGATTATACATATATAATCATATATATATATGACATTATAAATAATAGTGTGTATATATATATAATCTTTTTTTAAATAACATATAGTAATATAGAAATAAACATGTTTACCTTTGGTGAATAAATTCTACTTGCCTTCGGCGTCCGGCTTGTAGTGATAGTCCCCAAACGTCAACTTGCCGGTGGCCACGTTGTAGCGAATGGGTCCCTGCGTCCGTTCCTGCGAACTTTTTTTCTTGGGGAATGACTGATCCAATTTGCAGTTTTCATGGAATGTCTTGGAATGTTTTGGAAAGTCATGGAATGTCATGGAATATCATGGAATATCATGGAATAAGCTGAACAAAATCCCCCGAAAAGCAACAGAAAAACCACCCGAAACAATGTGGTTTAGTTGGTTGAAACGTCGGGCCGAGTGATAACTTGAATGCTATGAAACCACGAGGCATTCAAGAACTTCCGGATTATTCCAGGAAAGATTGCCATGATCCCGATCCCCATCATGTGATGTTTACATAGCAAAAACACATTAGCTGAAACCCGCAGGCTTTGTCGGCCCCAAACCAACTGTGCAACCTAGTAGAAATCGATGCAACTAAGTATTTCCTTGTCATACCCATATATATATATGCATATTGTATATTATCAATGTATTTTCGTGATTTTTCGTGCACGTGTTGGGTATCTTCCCAAAATGGTTTCCTGCACTTGTCCTTCAACTGTGAGAAAGAATGCTTAGTTAACACTTACCTTCGGTCATTAGGAAAGAATAGACATCTGAATTGGGATATAGCTCCTTTTCACTTCTTTTAACTATGATTATATATATATATAATATATTATATATATATATAATATATCCACATATACCATCTTATAAGCTAAACACATGCTCCCCATGTGTCCAACGCTTTGTTCAGTGGGTGCCAAGCGTCACTTTGATTGGTCCCTTTCTCCGTCCAGGTCCATATGAGTTTGCCACCTTTCATCTGAAGAGAACCTCGAAGCAGTTGCTTTGGTTTCTAGCATATGGGGTTTCCTAAGTCATAGGGGTACCCCTAGTTCTCATCCATTTATAGATGGATTTCCCTTACGAAATAAACGATCCAGCGTTTTTGGGGTACCCAATTTATTGAAACCTCCATATGAACTATCAAACATGGTGATGTAACCATGAAAATTGGTTGTTAATGGGATATGATTAGGATATCATGGGGAAACATTGCCTTCCGGTAATTTCACATAGCTATGGAAAATTATCAATTCATAGTAAACATGGTGGTTTTCCATAAGTATCTTAAATTTAAGAGTATCTATATTTAATAATGGGGAACATGACATGCATGATCTTGTCAGTCTCAACGATCAATTCTTTGGTGTACAGTTTCAATCAAATCTAAGATCCAGCAAATATGCCATATGGATGGACCCCGAAAAAAAAAAAAAAAACGAAATCTGACTATATATTCCCGGGATTGTCCCGTTTATACTTGATTTACCTATTAAACATTGTGATATATGGTGATGTACCTATAACCTAAAATTTCCAGGAACACAACTTATGTAACATGGGTAGATGGATTGAATTCCGGAAATTCGACAGTGGTATCCCCTGATCCCGACTGTGATCCGGTCTTGTGAGGCCGACTCGGGTCTGTCAAAATGGCGAATAAAAAAGGGAAAAGGATGGCAATTTTTGCGACAAACCATCAATGGGAGATCTTCAGGATCCTAAAATGGATTTACTGTACCATATTTTTGGCAATATTTTGTGGGATATTTCCTGAAATTTAGGCCTTATATAGGCCTTACATATGGTAGGTACCTCTAATTTAGGTTCCTGAAATGGCCATTGAAACCATCAACTCTTATGTGAACTTTTGGGCTACCAAATTTTGAAAGAAAACCCCAATCTCAGTGGCACAACTGATAGCTGAGGAGCTTTTATTGCCTTCAGTGTCCAAGAAATCCACTTTGCTCTTCACAGACACCAGGGATTTCTCATTTCTGGCGGCCTGGGCATGGCTTTCGCTCGGGTACATCATCTCGGCCAACCATGATAACATATCGTAACCATGACTATTTTTTACCATTACAGTAAAACATATCATAACCATATTACCATATACCATGACAGTATCAAGCTTATAACATGACCATTGAACGTATTGAACATTAGAACATGTGGAAGCATCATAATCATGATACTGTGAATAGTTGCAAAATCCCGCATCACAAAAAGGATGGTTGAAACATGTTGAAACCTTATGAATAATGGGATAAACTGGGAGTCTTACCACCTATAAATTATGGTTCTGGATTTCGCAACCATCCACCGTATAAAAACCATAGAAAACCTTATTTTGCCCATAAAAACCATAGAAAACCATAGAAAATCTACATTTGCCCCAGCGCCTTCATCTTTTCCTTTGTTTCCATCTCCTCCGGCGCTCCAAGGATTCACAGCAAGTTGGTCAACGTTTACACTTTGCGAACTGGAAAATCCTCATGTTTCAGTTCGGTAAATCAACTATAAATGGTAGGTCTGGTAGGTAAATCAACTATACATGGGCCATTTTATAGCTATGTAACAAATTACTATAGGGTATACATCCCATTCTACGTTCCCTTTATTGGAAACACGATCACTAAGCACACTAAGCTTTGATATATTCAATGAAAAACAAAAAACGATGATATTGATGTTCTGGAAAACGATTGATACCCATGATGCATCCCTTGATTCATATCCCATGCCGCAATGATGGCACAATTCCCATCCCGCCAGTTAGAACTGAGCCTTCATCTTATGGCCAATCAACCATCAGTTCTTAAGTAAAAATCCCCAAATGTTTGATGGTTATACATGAAATTCCTAAAATAATCCTCACAAAATGATGGTTGAATCATAAATCGATGAAATCACCAATCAACAGCTGTATTCATGACACACTATCAAGCATATATGGTATTATGTCATTATAATAGATGTATATATATATATATATGTATATGTATATATCATGAAACCATTAAGCTTGAATATAATTTAAATCCCATGATCTCATGGGATAAATAGTTCAAAGATGCAAAACTGCAATATAATTAGATCATGGTCTGAGATCAATAAGATCTAAGTATATCAACATAATATCGGACATATACGTAATGACATTTATAAGTGTATATATATATATAAATACACCCTCTGGTAAACTAACATAACTATGGGAAATCACCATTTTTAATGGGAATATTACAACTCTTTCTTTCACCATTTTCAATAGCTATGTAACAAATTACCAAAGGGTATATATCTGGGTAAATTAAAATATTTCACTAACCTAAAAATCTGCGGCCATTTGGGGATGATTCCCCTTACTAACCACGATTTCCAGTGAGGTCGCAGTGAGGTCGCAGTGAGGTCGTTATAATTTACCTATATATATATATGCATATCCCATCAATCCCAGTGACTCATCTGACCTTCTCCCACCTCTCCCAAGGGACTATATGTACCCATTGTATCCCCAGAAAATCTCCTATGGCTCCACCAGGTCATCAGGTCATCAGGTCACTGCTGACCGGTCCTCGTAGGCTTCAATCCTTTGTCTGGCCTCATCGATGGCGGAGCGCAGCTTGGTACCTGGGCCCGGCAAGAGGGTGCCTTTAAGGCCTTTAAGGCCTTGGAAAAAAATGCATGTTTCATGGCATTCACCAATAATACATGTATATATATATCATAATATATATATATATATATATAAAATACAGTGTGTATATATATATACATAGGAATTTAGTGGAATTTAGGGGATTTGTTTCAAGATCCTTAGTGGGAAAAAAAACATCGGATGGAATGGAAAGCAACCCAGATTTCACCAGATAAGGACCACAACTTGCGAACTGACCAACCAGAAAGCGTGGTTTCGCTGACGATGATGGGATTCTTGTTACGGCCATCTATATAGAGGTAGGATATATATATATATACATACCAATGCGGAACCACAAATGGTTGCTTACATCTGGATATGGTGGCACTGACCGATTCAAATTTTTGGGGTGCCCCTTTGAGATGCACTGTCGTCGACACCTGTCGTTTGCTTGCCGTGCCAGCAAACCAGAACGGGTTGGTAGGTTCTTTGCACAACCCTCCGCCAGAACTTTCCATCGACCCATTTCCCGGAACATAGAAATAAATCAATCTCTGGTTGGTGGTTTGAACCCCTCTGAAAAATATTAGTCAGAGTCAGTTCGGATTATTATTCCCAATATATGGAAAAATAAAAAATGTTCCAAACCACCAACCAGATCTGGTCTTTAATCTTTTCAATGTGACTAAGTATACCAAAGTTGTCTTCAAAATGACCGCCACAGTTGTCCACATTTCAATATATTTCAATGTAATGTGGGATCCACTCCAAACCTTTTAACCATCCCCAACCAATTAAGATTGGGTGCTAATTACACCATCCTCAGATATCCTCAGATAGTATGTTTATGACATTGGGTTTCCCACATGAAATTCCACTTATCAATTTTTCCATCTAATTGTTGTTGGTTGTATCCCATTATTAACCATTATTCGGATTATTCACCATATATCCATTGTTTGGTTCCATTATATCAATTCTTACTGGTTATATAATGTTATATGATGTTATCCTGTATGATGTTGAATCCCGTTACTAACCATCATTAGCCATCATTCACCATCATTAACCATCATTAACCACTATTAACCACTATTAATCATTATTAACCACTATTAACCATCATTAACCATCCTTGTTATCTCCCCCAGTCATGCTATCTCCGGCCATCATCCGCCACGGCAACGTCAACGACACGGCAAGGCGCTGGCATGGCCGGGCTGCACATCCGTAGGCTCCGACAGCAGCACCACCAGACCCACCGGTTCGGAGGTTTCGGCCGTTGCGGTCTGGAGGGAAAGGCTGGAGGGTTTCCATCAATGGGGGATCCCCAATAGCATGGTTTATTTCATGGAAAATCTTAATCTAAAATGGAGAACTAGGGGTACCCCCATGACTTAGGAAAGCTCCAGATTAGGTAGAACAGGTCATAATCACCATGAAACTCTGGTATGGATTGGTGAATCACGAAAACTAAATTCTGATTTAAATGGTCAACTATAGGTAGAATATATCTTAAATCATGAAAACTATAGTTATTCAATCACTATCAAACCCCCAATGTAATTGGTGATGCTAAATTAAGTATGGTTTAATCACCGTCTAACTCTGTGTCGTCTCTTTCTCCGTTTCTCGTTTGGCATTGTCATCCCTCGCTGGTGAGACAACCGGGTTAGCCAATCGAGCTTCATCCATGCCCTGTTGGCACGGAAATTCCCCCAACTGCATACCAATGACAAGTCGTAGCAAATGTTTTTTTTTTAACCCGTGCTGGGCGTCCTCAGCCACCCAAGTGGAATTCCGATTGGTGCTTTCAACTTTTTCTACACACAATTCATGGATATGGAAAGCTGAAAAAGTTGAATCATCCAAACGTAAGCTTTCAACTTGTTCAAACTTTTTCTGGTTGGTGGTTTGAACCTACCCCTCTGAAAAATGATGGAGTTCGTCAGATTGGATCATCATCCCAACTGGGGAAAAAACAAGTCATGTTCCAAACCACCAAGCAGTTTTCTATGTTGGATCATCCTTCAGAGAAAGATGATGGATCCCAGGATGGACATCTTTAGCAAAGCCGTCACACCAAGCCGCCTATCTCGCCTATCCCGATATTTTTTAAGAGTCCATCAAGGCATTAAAAGTATGAACACTAATATCCACCATGGCGAACATAGCCAGAATACCTGTCATCCATTTGTCATCCCGACATGAATCTGGGTATGCATATGGTAATTATGCTAGTACCTTGCGGTTTCAAACCGACCCCACTGCTGAGAGCCACAATCATAAACCATCCCCAAAAATGGAAATTATTATTGTGAACAATGCCGTAAACCTAATGGTAATCAAACATGGCTAGCTGGGAAATCCACCAGCTGGAAGTTTATAGCGGGGAAAATCATGAATAGTTGTTGGATTGTCCATTAATCCATGTTTGATTACAGGAGGGTCAATAATAAACCATCTCTAATAGCAGCATCCCTAAATGGTAGTTGTTTATCGCATTGGATTTACCACATGTCAACCCCGGATTTTTATCCAACCCCTAGGCTGTTCACTTGGGTGGGTACTATGAGTGGGACCCCCACCAGTTCTTAATCAACCAGGGGTAGTTCATCCGGGGTTCTCGGGATGATGTATGTCATAGCCACCTTTTTGTGGTTGATAGCTGGAGATTGTTACTTCTTATTCACTGAAGATTGTTTGGAAGTTATATTAAGTTTTAATGTGGTTAAAACAATGTCATAAACATTCATAAACTACCCATTTTGGAATGGTAACCATACCACCCATTTATGGTGAGTTAGGAGATGGTTTATGGCATTGTTTTAACCACATGACTCCTTTATGTACATTGATTATACCCCCATCCCTAGTGCTCCTGGTTGGACTCCAAACACCCCGAAATCTCCGAGACTGCATTTGGAGCAGGGCATGATATTCCCATGATACTTTGGCAATTTCCCCGCAATGTAAATAAGATGCTTGATTAGCTATAGTCCCATAACAAGCCATAACATATTTCCACATTGTACCCTGCCGATGGTTGGTCTTATACCCCATAATTGTGTTGCTTAAACCCGCCAAATGCTAAAAATTGGTGCCCCCCCATAGTTGGCTAATGTTCATTTGCCTGGGTTAACTAGGGTCATTAGGTGACTACGACTATAGTTCGATGGGTAGCAATGAATGATTTTTGTTCTCTCTGTTTGGGGGCAAAACATGGATCCAAACTAATCCCAGCCCCCATTCATATGAAACACCCTCATTCACGGTCCCGGACACGTGCTTTCATCCCCCATTAAAAAAAACCTGGTTTATGAGGGGTGTTGAATGAGGGAACAGATTATTCAGTATATAAAAATCCTTCCAAGTACTATATCCCACTATATAATCCGATTATATAAATATCTCACTATAAATATCCCACCATTTTTCTATAGCTTTCCAACCCTGGCCCTAAACCCTTCAACCTCCCCTGTCCGCGCTACCTTCACCGTCCTCGCGGGCGATGCGGGGCGTCTTGGACTGCGCCGGGGGCTGCGGCTGCGGTCGTGCCGCGGCGCGGCGGCGTTGCCGGCGGCGGCGGAGCCCGCGGTGGCGTTGCCTGGGAGGGGCTTCCGCTCCACCAGGAAGACGCGGCCGTGGCGGACCACGAGCCTTGGAAAGTTCGGGAATGGTGGGGATGGGAATTTGAAGTTATTATACCTTATGATAGCTCATTATTCATTTTGTTATTGTTAAATTATTAACCTTATTTTCTTAAAAAGTTATTAAACAGTTTATTACCACCAAAAATTGGAAGATGATTTCAAATGCTGGGCTTAAGGTACTTAACCTTCTGAACAATTCATACCTGATTGGGTTTCACAAATCACGATGAGAATTTAACAGAGAGAAACAAACAGCTGAAACTAAGGAGTGCTTAATGCATGAAACTTGGGATATAAAACCATAAAAATGAATAAAGGTACATTTTTGGATTCACCATGATCAATTGATTCATTTAACGTAACAAACTCACAGCAAACCACTGTAAATTACCAGCCAAACATGGCAGTTTCCTGTAAGTTCTCGTTAAAAACCAATTCTGGGACGAAAATGTGTGATACCACATGATACCACATGCTCAATGTGTGTAGGTAAATGCTGGCAAATATGCCATCAACGTATGTGATAGTAACTATGACCAGGTTTATACAACCGGAATAACATTGGAACATCATCTATGTACAAATGGATGATATATGGATGATATTATATATTAGTTGTTCGGGGTGGCACTATATTTAAGGTATTTAACCATGAGCGAGCATGTTATTTTCACATGATTTAACCAACAAAGATGGGTTTAACAACTTCACGGTTATATGATAGATACGATACTATGACCATGTTTGCTCGGAAATACCGAACCATCATATAGAATCAACTAAGTGAAACATATGAAACATGTTTGCATGCAATGCTTGAATGTGGCAGTCAAAACCCGAAAGACGGGCTTTGATGTTTTGGATTACCCTTCAGTAATCAGTCACATGGCTTGCTGGAAGATCACCCCAACAATAGTTCGATTATTTTGCCAGCTCCAAGCCCTCTATTTTAGTGAATTTTCCCATATATTCCTATAATTATTCCATGAACACCTCCATGGCTAGGCCACATGCATCGGGTCACAGTACCTTTTTACCATCGAGAATCATCGAGACTTTCATAGATTCATGAAATATGTATACCCTCTAGCAAATTAACATAGACTCTGGCAGATAGGGGTTGGACGATTAGTTTCCACTAAAAATGGGTTGTTTTCAGGGTCTATGTTAATTTACCAGAATGTGATGTTCACCAAAAATATCATGAAGGAATCTAAAGGATTGGCAGGAATATCAATATATTATGAAAATTATAATAGATCATATTCATATTAATTATAGACTATAGATATTTTGTTTTTCATTCACCACTTTTTCACCAATATCATTGAGGCTTGATATGCACGAAAAATCATGTCATGGACGCCCCAGCCTCGGTTGATCCTCTCTGGGGCCCTTTTCATCTGGCAACTGCACGGGAACCAATCCTGCAGAACAAAAGCGTTGCCGATGCCATGGGACATCACGGGACTGGGCTTGGGACTGGGCTTGGTTATATATAGCATGAACAAAAACTGGGACATACCATCTGGTTATAACTAACATAGCCATGGAAAATCACCATGTTTAATAGGTAAACCATCTATACATGGGCCATTTTCCATGGCTAAGGCTATGTTAAATAACCAGAGGGTAAATGTTGCATAGTGTTGACCACTCACTTCCAAAGTGTCTTGCTTGGGGTCATATGATGGCCGGTGGCATGTGAATAAATAAAGTGCAATTTCATAACATCCCCGTGTGGCTATGAGTCAAAAGCCTGGTACCCAAACGGTACCCTAAGTTGTAGATGGTGTATGGATCTTTTCTTCCCCTTTTTATATGGTAAATTCATGTCATTTCATGGGTAACTTGACCCATCCCCATCTGGTTGGTGGTTGAGCCCTACCCTCCGGTAAACTAACGTAACTATGGACAATCACCATTTTTAATGGGTAAATCCACTATAAATGGCCATTTTCAATAGCTATGTTAAATTACCAGAGGGTACCCCTCTGAAAAATGATGGAGTTCGTCAGTTGGGATGATGATTCCCAATATATGAAAAAGTAAAAGCCATGTTCCAAACCACCAACCAGATCAAGTCGTGTACCACAAATCGGCACTCAGCACTGCTATAGTACGAACCCAAAACGATATAGTTTTACTTCACGCCATTCGTCCCACCGCCCCCGCGGCATCCCGCGGCACCTTTCTGTCGCAGCAACGTCACCAGGCGCCGGTCTTCGTTGTCGTCCCGGACGGAGCGGTGGTAGTAGAGAACCACCACCTGGAGCCGGCAAGCGGTCAAGCCGAGCACGGAGTTTTGATAGATAGACAGACAGACAGACAGACAGATAGATAGATAGAACTTTATACATAACTATCATTAAGATTCATCAACTATCATAATAGTTATATATAACTATCATGAGCTATCTATATTTTGTGTAGTGAATTAGTGTAGACTTACATATTACATATATGCATAGGGTATATGATATATAATATATATATATATACACCTATATACATAATACATAGTCAAACATTCCACGCATGAATGATCTGGAAAGAGAGACATGTGGCAATCCATGGAAGAAACACTGGCAGTCCATACAATGAACCGAAAGAATCACCACGTGTAAACATCTTGTAACATCAATGGAACCCATGGGGGGTTAGATTCACAACACCACAATATCATCACTCTATTGGCTTTTACGGGACCATTACCTGACCGGAACCTGAATGAGTTCAAGATGAAAACAACAATAATTCATCAGCTTTCGTGGGAAAAGATTGGCGAAAAAAAACAGTTCATATTTCTATATATATATATACACCATTTCAACTTGATTCAAACCATGATCGGAAAATATTGGCGAAAAAAAATAAGGTTCATATTTCTATATACCATTTCAACTCGATTCAAACCATGATATACAGATTTCTACAAAAGAATGATTTCCATAGATTTCTATAGATTTCCCGTGGAATTTTCCAGGAAAAACACAGACCTCAGACTGCTGACCTTCTCCCCCTCCGCGACGTTTCGTTTGTAATGCGCGGCCATCTCCTCATAGAGCCTCTACAACTCGTGGGTGCGTTCGCAAGCACCGAGTTTTCTCGGAGGGGTTTAACCATGGTTTAACCTGATGAACATTGTGGGTTTCCTGCTTAGCAATCTGAGAAGAGTAGATATATAGAGTGTATCCTGCATCTTCCTAGATCTAAGGATGATATTGGATGGTTTCATGCGCTTTCATGGGGAAATCAACGAAATGTCAGCTGGATGAATCCGGTGGTGGTCGTTTCATGTAGCTGCAAGTGCCATAGGTTTAGTCCTTCGTAGCGTCAAGCACCAAGCAGGGACCAAGCCCAAACAAGTCATTCCTTACATCGTCTGGATTAATAAATCATATGTCACACATGTTCACAACCTGAAATAGAATCAGACTGAATAAGACTGACCAACATGTCTGCCATGTCACATGGTCATACCTCTTTAAAGCTATCCCATTGCTGAGATTTTTGATGTTCCACAATGGCCCAACCTCTCCGCATTCTCGAGCTCCAGAAAGGGCTTAAACTCGGGGAATCCTCTCAACACAAGGTTAATGCAACTTTGGTAGCAACCACTTTGGCAACAAAAGCGATGCAACCTCAAGATTTCTCGATTTGAACCTTTAAAGAAGGCACCAGGTCAGTTCGACAAAACGTAGAGCTTAAACCGCTGAAACCAAGGCCAAAGGAGCAACTGGGATATCTTTCAACATCATCTCACTTTTAATTGGTCGAATTTGAGTAGCTTGGCAAACCTGCTATCAGTATACCTAGAAGATACACATGACATACTCTGACATCATCCCTCACTGTGAACACATGTCAGCTGGTTCATGGTGATGTGCTCTGTGCTTGACCCAAGCATAAACCAAAAACCCAGGACCCAATTGTAGATTAATCATCATCGGGTTTACCACATAAATTAACTCAAACAATGGAGCAAACAAAACAACAATCCATCAGTTCATCATTATTTCTCACGTTCGGTCTTACTCTCAACACATCTCAACACCTCAAATACAAGGGATACAAGGGGGAATGTAGTCAGATAATGTCAGAAGAGGCAAATGACCAATATTTTCCCACGGTTGTTTCATTGATTTTCCCGGTCCTTTGGATCCGCTGGCTTCCCCAAGCAGCACGGAACGGGCCAAGGGCAGATCTCCGAAGCCCCCCACGTAGCCCAGGTTGTCCTACGTTCATAGACATGTTGACGGAATACAGTAATGACTACATACATGGCATCTTAGCCCGATTTTGTTGGATCGCTCTGGTGCTTTTTTGAACTATAGTATATATATATATATATATATAAATGGATATATTTGCCCAGAAAAGTGTCGATCATTGCAACTTGACTGCAACTTGCGGGTCAAGGTAAAGAGATCTTCGCAACAGGAAAGAATAGTTGAGCTTTGTACACCGCGAAGCGTTGAAAAGACATCCCTAAATTGGGCGCTATTGAAGGTCTGGATAAGGGTCTTGAATCAAAATTATCCACATTTACAGTAATAGATAGGAATCTCAGTTGCTGATTGTACAGCGGAACCTGATGACGAGACTTACATATCTTACACCTTTGGAGTGGCTTGGCGCAGCGCCAGAACTGCCAAGGACGTGCTGCAGCACGTCCTCCACGACATAGAAGTCATGCCCATTTTCCGAGGGGCCCCGGATGATGTCGGGTCCATACCACATGTTCCAGTAGAGCTTCTTGGACTCGCCCTCCTGGGGATGCGGAATCGGAAATCCCATTGAAACATGATATTGATGCCCAGATTTCCCAGACTTCAAATGTATAGTGATGATATTTTATATAATAATAGTGGTATATATATAATGGATTTCCCAGAATCCTCAATGAAAATCAAATGTATAGTGATGATCTTAATGTCCCCACCACAGACCTTACAACTACAAGCATTGTTCAAAAATGTCCAAACAACCATTACCACAAACCAATCCTCCTTCCCCATATCCAGACCCTGACGTAACTCAGCACCAAATTTCATCTGCACCATCCAACGACATCCAAGTCAGCCTGTTAGTTAAGGTAAACTGGCTATTTTGTGGCTGAAATCCGAACACCAAAACCAATCCGGGCCCCAGGAATATCACACAAAACGAATAATATATTCATGTACACATATATGTACACAATTCGAAACACAAAAACAAATCAATGGTTATCATTTAAGATGGTCATTACCAAGTTTATTGGTAATTACCTTTGATGTTATTAGCAAACATATAGCCAACATAATGAACAGCCTCAATAATCCTCAATAAATGTATTGCTGTGAATTTGAAGTTGAAGTTACATATATATATATATATGTGCGTGGGCAATTCAAATTTGGTGTATATATATATACACACTGCAAGAGACATTTACAGCATTACAATGAAAAATACGTGCATGCACATAGTCAAGGATATTACAAATTAACATATATATATATAGACTGCATTATATCTTCCTATATCTTCATATTGATCATATTGACAAATATAATGATATAGGTAAAAATGGTCGCATACAGAAATAACTGAATATCGTGAACTTTGTGAACTCATTTATTTCTTGGGCCAGATATATGTAGAGAGAGGGTAGTGAGGGGGTTGGGATTTGAAAGTTGTGATTCTGCAGTGGTTTGGCCTTTGCAGAGAACATGTCATTGAAATGATGAGAATGTGCAGTCACTGCTTGATGTGAAGAGCGCAATATACATATATATATATATACATATGTATAAGCTAGTACAAACTTGGCTCTTTTACTGATAGTTGCCTTGATTTTTTGATTGGTATTGTGGATGAGATCTATTGGTATTTCAAAAGGGAGCGCCACCGACACAGATTTTGAATAGATCTTAAGGTGTCATGTATGTAAAAAGATACAGTAAGTAGATCTTAAAACCTCCCAAGGTTTTCTACAATATATGTAACTAGGTTGTCACAAATAACTTAAATGAACGCTGTCTTAATACAACATATAAAGAAACATAGAATTAGCATTAACCTTTCAAATAATTGAAATGAAATAAGAAAGATAAGCAGAAACCTACTACAAATATTTCATGGAACTCTTGAAGTAGAATTAAGGTAGAAGATTTCCACAAACTCTGAGGAACAACAATGACATCAAGTGGTGTGACTTTAAGGTATAAAGTATTTTACATATAAAATTCAGTTAACATTGCCAGGGAATCTTGTATGTTGTGCCTTATTTTTTCTGAGAATGTTGCTGGACAATGAGGTTTAAGCAGAAATTACAAATAAGCTGATATTTTATCCAACAATTCAAAGAGATCTTTCAGTTTATATGTTGTTTTTCACTTTCATCCATTTCATTTCTCATGTATATAAACTACATACCCCCAAGGGGTGCATGTAACAAATACTTGAAGTAATCTTGCATTTTGATATAAAGAACACCCAAACAAAAACATGCTGTACTTTGGTATTGAAACTGGCACCCCTAAATCAAAGTATATGTTTTGCAAGATACTACATTCCCAACTGAATCAATCCTCTTGAAAAGGGCAACCATTTTTCAAAAGGATTGCTGCAACACTTCAAGGAACAATCTGGATTGTAATGAAGCAATTCGTTCAAACAAAGTTATATACATTTCCCAAAAAGGAATTGTATTTTGTTTCAAACAATCATGCATTTCCCAATTGAAGCAAGCATCTTGAAAAAGGCATGTATTGTTCAAAAGATCCAAAAAGAATGCTGCAACACTTCAAGGAGTATTGTGTTTTGTAATAAAGAAGTTCGTTCCCAAAAAAGCTTCAAAGATGAATGTAGTTTCCAATTGAAAAAGGCATCTTGGAAAAGGCATGTGTTTCTCAAAAGTGATGCTGCAAGACTTCAAGGGATATTATAATTTGTAATGACACATATTTCTCAAAAGGAATGCTCGGTGGGCAATTTAAATTTGTTTTTTTATATATCTAAAACAAGATGTTTATAAACAAAGGTGTGTTTATAAACATGTTGTGTTGAGGAATCAGTGATATGAAAGCAGATTGAGAAAAGAAGCCTAATTGTGAAGCAAACACATGAGACATCATATCATGATACACCACATACTGACATACACATGGGCTCAGTGTGTGTTCCATTTAAATAAACAATGATGATAACCAACCCTGCCCGGAAAACGCACCGAACCCATATAAAAATAGTTAAATATTGGTTAAATAATGTAAGAACATACTATATATATACATAAGCTATAACTAGTTATATTACATAGTAACTATATATAAACTGTAACTAGTATAACAACTATTGGGTATAATAACCCATATATATATATATATATTATAACTAAGTTTAACCGACCTGAACCAGGCATTTTTTTTCGGCGTTTTTTTTTCTTCCTCATCTCCATGGCGAACTGGGGTATCAGCTGGTACCACCTTGTGGATATTCCGATGGTTACTGTGGAACAATCCATTTTCACTGGTATATTGTATAAAGGTATGGTCATTTTTAAGGTATATTAAGTATCAATGGCCATTTTCAATAGCCAGAAACACATTTATAAAATACCATATCTGGTTGGTGGTACACCTACCCCTCTGAAAAATATGCTCGTCAGTTGAGATGATTACATTCCCAATATATGGGAAAAAAAAAAACATGTTCCAAACCACCAACCAGCAATACAACCACCTTGACTAAGCAATCGACTGGGATAGTGCTAATGGTCAACTATAGTCACAATCGCAAAAAAGCAAACCCCACGTTCATTGGTGATGGTTTGTTGAAGTATGGTATTGTTATGAACCAATCTAACTCCGTGTCGTCCCTTGAATTACTGGTTGGTTAAGAACGGTTTTCCTTTCATGGATTGTGATATTCCCCAATTCATATTGCTTAGTACAATACCTATGATTGAGAGTTTCCAGTCTAGTAAGGTTCTATAAATCAAGGTTTTGATTTTTTTCTGAAAATTTTCTGAATCAAATTTCTGAAATATTTCTGAAAAATTTCTGAATCCAGAGATTTTCTGCTGCCAACCATTCAAAAATGAAGGAAACTAGCTGTTTTGCTGCTATGTTCAAACTTTTTGCGTTGCTTCTCTTGAATTTTGACGAATTTCAGAAATTTTTCAGATTTTTTTCAGAAAATTTTCAGATTTTTTTCAGAAATTTCTGAAAAAAATCTGAAATATTTCTGAAAAACTATGCATCCAGAAATTTTCTGCTGCCAACCATTCAAAAATGAAGGAAACTAGCTGTTTTGCTGCTATTTTCATACTTTTTGCGTTGCTTTTCTCGAATTTTGACGAATTTCAGAATTTTTTCAGAATTTTTTCAGAAAATTTTCAGAAATTTTCTGACTGAAAAATTTCTGAAAATTTTCTGAAAATTTTCTGAAAAAATTCTGAAATATTTCTGAAAAATTTATGAATCCAGAAATTTTCTGCTGCCAACCATTCAAAAATGAAGGAAACTAGCTGTTTTGCTGCTGTTTTCAAGCTGTGTTGCTGCTATTTTCATACTTTTTGCGTTGCTTTTCTCGAATTTTGACGAATTTCAGAAATTTTTCAGATTTTTTTCAGAAAATTTTCAGAATTTTTTCAGATTTTTTTCAGAAATTTCTGAAAATTTTCTGAACAATTTCTGAAAAATTTCTGAAATATTTCTGAAAAATTTCTGAAATATTTCTGAAAAATTTATGAATCCAGAGATTTTCTGCTGCCAACCATTCAAAAATGAAGGAAACTAGCTGTTTTCAAAGTTTTCAGCTAGTTTTTCATACTTTTGGCAGTTCCCAGGTACCAAAAGTGGAGGAAAACTAGCTGTTTTGCTGCTATTTTCAA
>Ga0126342_10005337_pt1 | contig 22365 bp, 17 predicted proteins | sample Cyp1metagenome_FD_92528 | JGI IMG/M metagenome (GOLD analysis project Ga0126342, IMG submission 92528) | Coral microbial communities from Lord Howe Island, Old Settlement Bay, Australia - Cyphastrea 1 metagenome | ecosystem: Host-associated > Invertebrates > Cnidaria > Coral ...
ATGCAGCACATCCCTCCAGCTCTCTGATGTTCAGTCCTGCGTTCCTTTGGGCCCTGGCGCAGCGGGCACTCCAGGTGCTGCCGGCGGGATTGGTGCCGGTGCTGGTGCCAGTGCTGGTGCCGGTGCTGGTGCAGGGGCAGGCCTCAGCTGATAATTTTTACTGCTGCCTCCGTGGATGAATTTGCGGATTTCGCTTCCGCAACAGCCTCATCTCTAGCCCTTTGGCCCACACTGATGAATTTGCGGTGGCCTCGGAGGTTCTGTGATTCAAAAGCAGGCGTGTCAATATATTTGAGGTCACAACAAGTGCTCACTCCATACTTCTTTCCTTCAAATTGTCTTGGACCACAAACATTCAGAGCTCAAAAGCAAGCTGTGCTGCTTCGGCGTCACGTTCTGGTTATCTGAGCTATCCGCGGGCCACATGGCACAGCAGGTGCAGTGAGCATGGGCGGGGCTGGAGCAGACGGCCTCAAGTCAGCGGAAATCCACAGAAACATGGGGGCCTTGGGGGCCTCGGGATGCCTTGGAAAAGCTGGTAACCAGGTGGTACTTGTGGCAGCACTTCCCCTTTTTTGTTCTGTAAGATTCCTCCTGTGCTCCCCACGCAGGTGGTGCAACTCGAAGTTCTGGCGCAGTCACATGCAATGGATTTGGACGCTGTCTGCCTCATGTCATCTGCGCAGCTTTCGTCTGAGCTGAGCTCCAGTTCAGCATCTTAAAGTGGATACAGTGGGTTTATATCATTGTAGATGTCAAATTCCTCAGAACCGGGAAACATCCGGAACCAGAGAAGTTTGTGAGCACGCATGACTCATACCTTATCTTGGTGCCTTGTGCTGAACGATCCAGAAGGGAGCTCAAGGCTGCTTGATCCTGGGCTACAAAGTGGGATACTTCTCGAAAGCATGACATAGTCACTGTGAGAGCGGGACTGTGGATTAAAAAGGAATTTGAATCAATGCATGGCATATAGTATACAGATATAGATATGGCTATAGCCTATAGATATATATATATGTATATAGAGATACAGATATAGATAAAGATATATTAATATCGATCGGTATAGGTGTAAGCATAGATATAGACATAGATGTAGACATAGATATAGGTCGTATAGATAGAGATATAGATATTGATAAAGATGGTATAGGTGTTTATATTTATATATATATATGTGTGTGTGTGTTATGTATATATATGATACTACAAAAGGAGACAGCATGTATGCTGAACCCTGCTACCAGGTCCACTGACGCTTTGGGGCGAAAGCAAGCAGCCCCGCCTTGGTTTGTGCGGAAGCTGAAAAGCAAAATGAGCTGATGTCAATATCTAAACAAGATACAAGATGATACAAGGATCAATTGAATAGAATCCCAGACCAGTTGGTATTGCGAATGTACTAGTTGGATATCTTAATTTTGAGAGGCACTCAAACAAATGTTTTCTTCAGTTGGCACTTCCAATCCCTCAGAATAAAGATACCCTTTGCTGATAGTTAGCTAAAAATGCTGATTCATCACGACATTTCTCATGAAACATCCGTCCGACTTTCACTTTGGGTACTCCAGGCTGCCAGGTGTCTCTCAACATAAAAGATAGCTGTTAACCAAGCCATTAGCCACAACTTGAACATCAACGTCTGTGTATCGTTGACTCCAGCTGCTCATGATTGCATACCCTGTGCTGGCTCTGACATTATTTTAATTACCAAATCCGCAGTCTTTTTGTCACGCTCCAAATGCGGACACCGTCAAGGCACTCGTGCCTCCATCTATACATCTGTACGTGTTTGGGGGCACTTGGAGTGCCGCAAGTGATCAGCTCACAATTCAGTTTGAGACCAGGGGGAATCGACAGTCGGCAATGCCCCCAAAAAGGTTACCCTCCAAAAACCAGTCACATGGCTAGGAAATCCCCCAGTTTTATATCATCTTCCTAGCCATAATCAGGATTTTCCAGCCATGTTTGATTGCCGGAGGTTATGGTTTCTGCAGAATTTGCAGTCTCCATGAGTTCACTCCGCGAGAATCAACCGATGATCGCATTCTCCAGGGCCCATCACGGACTCAACGTGGCCATCCGTTTCCTGAGTGAGACTGTTAATCAGCAAGTGTGCTGAGTATGTGCGTGTGTGTGTGTGTATATGTGTATGTGTGTGTGTGCATCTATATTCCCTTCCCAGCTTATCGGCTAAGGATCTCCAACCAGCCAAGATCGGCCAGCACTTCAGCCATCTCTTCATCCTGCACCTCCATTTCTCGGAAGGTCACGGCCATCTGTTGCATCACTTGCAGAATCGCCTACCGGGGCGCAGAAAAGAACAGAATTCGATCTTCTGAAGGGAAACCCATCGCTACCCGCATAGATCTCTTCAAATCTCACCTCTTGATAGTGCTAACAGTGCTAATTGCTTTGTTGCTGTGTGCTTTTGCTTCCGTAAATCCGCAGCAGGACACACAACTCCGCCTCGAGCTTTGATATCTTTGCTAGGTCAAACATGTAACAAGCAAGCACCAAAAGCAGTGGGATGCAGTGGGGTATCCCTAACACTTTCCTCAACAGGATCTCCCGTATCCAAATTGTCTCCAACCATTTTTTCTTGCCCCACGACCTGGTAGCGTGATAGCACCGATCTGCCGTCTGCGGGGGCAAAGGACAGCGCCAGCCACACCTTCCGAAGGCACACAGGGCACAAGAAGCTGTTGCGTCCAGCGCTGTCGCCGGGGCCGTTATTGCCGTTCCTCCAGTGAAGCAGGGTGAAACCAAGTAGTGACTGGGTCCAGAATGAGAAATATTGAGATAGTTGGTCAAAACACAACAAATCCTTTGTAGTAGGTATACATTTCGTGTGGCATCTACTGTGACAGCGATACTCGGCAATACCACAAACCAACCCATGACCTCATCTGCCTATGGCTTTAGCCCACCATCTCAATCTCTTCTCAGTCCAGCTCTTCAGGCAGTCAAGGGTCATCAAACAGTGAAAGTAGACACAATGAAGGATACCAAACCTCACAAAAATGAAGGCTGGTCAAAACGGAGCTTCACAAGAGGCCAACCAGGTGCTGAGGACTGGACATATGGCAAGTTTCATGCACCATTGTCCGCATGCCTCTGGAGCTGGCATTTAAACCAGCACTTGAGCTGATCAAAGGCCATGTCATCATTGGTAGCACCCAGCTGCAAAATGCGTTCTCTGAAAATCACTGACTCTGCTGCAAGTTGCAAGCACGAAGCCACCCAGCAGCATCTTTCAAAGTTGGTACCTCAGGCATTCAACTTGCCATTGGGACCGCATCTGCAAACGAAGAGTCCCCCGCCTGCGAAGCATGCAATCCCTGGTAGAAAAAGGGTGAATGCCGTGCAAAGGAGAAAACGCCCACGCGCCTTGGCTATCGGGCTGGAAAGTTGCAACGGGTCTCTCACCTTTGGCCTAGTGCCAAGTTGTGCCAAGTTATCGGAAAGATCCAACCTGTAAAGCCTCAGACTGAGCCTTGTGCGCTGAAGCATCTGAAGTCACTAGAGTCAGTAGAGGGCGTGAATTTGAAGTCCCACCACCCAATGTTCTTGAAGAAACATCCAAGACCTGGCTCCCGCAGAATCTACTCCTATCTCAACATCTTTTGATCGCTGAAGGTAAGAACAAACCTTGATCATTATCCCATGTGGCGTGGGCGCACGCAATGTTTCTATGGCTGTGAAACCTTGATGGGTGGTGAGGAAGCCGGCCGTGACGAGACTTGGAGACACCTTCCCAAAGTCATCAGCCCGGAATCGAAATAATCGAGGCACTCCATGGGCTTTGCTTGACCAAAGACGTAGTTCCACTCCTCCCCTGGATAGATGTCTTCCTGGGCCAAATCTCCATGTGTCTGCCTGGATTGCATGCCATCTATGTAAACGAAAAGTATCGTGGTTCTTTCCCACGCATTGCCGCCAAGATTCCAAAGTGATGCCGAGGCGACAGTAGGCTCTTCGATAGCTTCTGGTCTGTGTGTTCAAGGCTTCAAAGAGGTCTGCGATCAGGTACTGATCATGACCAAAGTCGTTCTGTCTTTTCTTGGCCTGGCTCAAGGTCAAGGTGCTGAATTGGCCTGATAGCCAAGAATCACTTTGAGTCAACCTAAAACGCCTGGAATCTAGCCACGTCTGAACAGTTTCCTAGAAGCATCTACACGGCTTGTTCTTGGCAATTGCCTTCGCGATGGACAAAGGCTTCTCAACACATTCGACCAACATCCCAGGGAAGAAGGCTTGGCAGTACTCCAACAAAAGGGGCAAGAAGTGCTTTGCCACACCCTCTTCAAAGTTGCCAAAGGGAACCAGTAAAATCGTGTCAGTGTGCTTGCCTTGGAGTGGAGCATCGTGATTGTTGCTTGAGATCCAGCAATTTCGGCTGGCCACGTCACGCTACTCAATTTCCAAGATGGGTTGCTTTGATATTTCAAAAAAAATGTCCGGCGGCCTAAGGAACAACTCAACAAAATCGTGGCCTCGTTTGGGATTTTCTACACAGCATCAACAATGTCACCATATTGTCAGCATGCCACCAAGACACTCGGCGTCATCGGAGGCTTCATTCGCCTCTGGTAGGTGCTGTATGTCTGCCCAACCTCCTTGTGCTCAGACAGCCAGTCGCCACGGCGGGGGATGCCCAAGACTTTGAAGAATTCTAAATCAGGTGTACCTCAACGACACAACCCTGCAAGATATGAATGCTGCGAATGCTGCCTATGCTGCCCAGAAAGAATGGAAGAAGAAGAGAAGTCTCTGTGATCTGTGTAGAACTTTAAGCCAGAATTCCAAAGTCTTGAAAAGGAGACTTGCTCTCAGAAATACTCTGCTTGAAACTTTGGGGCAACGACGGCTACGAATAGTCACGAAAAGTCATGGCACATGCAGTGCGCGTCACTGGATTTGATTCCTCTTCCAAACGTCCTGCTGCTGCGAAGCATTCTTCAACTGATTTGAATGTGCGGCTTCGCTCTTTCGTGGTTTTGGATGCCATCCTAACGGCCACGCTACAGGAACGGCCGCAAAATTCCGACAAAGTCAATAGCTTCAATAGCTAGCCAAGTCTCTACGTTACAGCTCTGTTGTTTCATCTTCAGAAGAATGACATTCGAGTGGAATTCACCTTGTCCTGTGAAAAAGCCTGCCAGAGACAAGTCTGAAAAATTAATGCCGTGTATAAGCCCCATGTGCGACCTGATCTAGATTCTTTCGCTCAGACTTGTATCTTTTGTATCTTTGAACTTTGACCCAAAGGCTGTCATCAAAGCACCGAGGACAGTCCAGTCAGAAGCTCAAATCACTGAGTCCCTCATAGACATGTCACCGCTCGCCCCATCAAAGTATATATCTTAAATTTTTCGAATAGGTCTCTAGTGTTTCCACCCATGGTGGAGTTTCCATTTCAAAAGATCAACCATGACATGGCCAATCCTAGATACCAAGCTTGGGAATCGCCCTGGCTAAAAATTCACCTATCACACCCAACAGAAGCTACCATGTTCACCTAAGCTGGGCTCCCTTTAGCAGAGACAAACCTTCAGCCCGAACCGGACGGCCGCTATAACCATATGGCCTAGCCAATCTAGCCACGAAACACGTGAGATTACCAACCAGGTTTTAAGATGTTTTAAGATGCTAGATATTGATAATTGTGCTGGCTGGAAAATCCACCCTCAGGGAGGCCCTGGAAAATTACAGTTTCCCTGACCCAATTCTGGGAGCAACAGCCAGCCACTAAGCATCCCACAGCGTCGCAGCAGGTGATGCAGCTTGTCCCCGCCGCAACAGGGCCTGTGAAGTCAATCCCAGATGTCCTGTCACCCTGTTCCTTCCATCGATTCACCCTCACAACCGTTTCAACATAGTCCCCGAATATCAACAACAGTCCAGGTCCGGAAAATTGGTCTCTCCACAGCTATCCCTTCCTGCCAGTTCTGGGGCTTGGCTCAAAGTATGGCTGAGCTCGGAGCCACCAACGGTTCTTTGCCGCTGCGTGGTGGTGGAAGAGATCTGGCCTCCCAGCAGTTCCCAGCAGCTCCAGCTGTAACGCTTCCCAAGCTGCGAGTTCTCCAATGCCACTCCCAAGCCCACATCCCATGTTCGAACCCGTGCATTGGCCGGAGACATAGGTGACATTCCACCAGGACTGGCTGCTCCAAAGGTTGCCTGAAGGAGAAATTCTGGGAGATATGACTCTTGATTTACTTCCCTAGAAGCTGATGACAATACCATGTTGAATGGGTTTGTCTGATGGGGTATACCCGCCAAATAGCAATGTGAATGGGTAATGATGATAATCCTCTGGGTTTGCAGGCATCCAATTCTCAGACAAACTCAAATATGTCTCGCAAGCACCCGAGTAGCTGACATATGCTGTAGCAGCTGCAATAGGAGAAGGCCTTGGCTGCGGAGACTTGTGCCCTTTCAATTGATGGGAAGTCAAATGATCAAAATCTGTGGTCCAATGGGTCCTAGAATGATCATATATATATATATATATATTCAAAATGATCAAAATTGGTCCTAAATTGATTTCACCAATACCCCATTGGCACAAGAGAACTTCGATCTCTGCTATTTGCATGACAAATGGTTCAATGTTTCCGCCGTCACAAACACTTGGCATGGTGGCTGGGATTTTCAACACTGAGCAACCTTTGATCAGGGGTCAGTGATATGTCACCCTGAAATCTGATTGAGGAGCAATCTTGTCCCATTCTCTTTGAGACGCCTTGACTTCAAACCCGGTGCAATCTGGTGAGCTGAAGAAAATCAGAGAGAAGTGCTACCCTGACAAGCCTGGCAATGGGACATCCCAATCTTCAATGCCAGTTTTTAATGTACAAATGGGAAGGGCCAGGCTGGATTACCCGCTTCAAATTAGACAGCCATCCTCAAGCCCAGGGTACGTTTGCGCAAAGGCGAGAGGAGCTGGCTGCGTGACCTGAAGAAACACGGGCAATCTCTTGAGATTTTCTTAATGGAAATGAATTACAGTTTACCAGTTGACCAAACCATGCAGCACAGAACTCCACAGCAGCCCCGACCACAGAAGGGAAAAACATATGATCAGGAGGGGGAAACAAAAAAGTGAACATGCTCCATGATCTTATTTGGAGGTTTCCTAATGGGGGTACCCCTGAATCATCCAGTTGAGTAGGATTTTCCATTATAAACCATCCAGCTATTGGGGATCCCCCATTCGCGGCCTGCATGGGCTCTGCAGACCTGAGAGATGACATTGAGGTTGCATTCAGCATACCATATTTAGATGTAGTATGATGTAGATATCTTGTATGATATGGATTGATATGGAGATGTAGTTTTAGGCATATTGAGTATTTAGGATGATTTTGGAATGGCACGTAGGATTTGGGAAGTATTTGAAACCACCCAGCGATGAAAAAAAACGAAACGCTGCTGGGCGACACAAAGGGATTCATTGCCCTGGCAACCTCCACGAATCCACGGGTACCAGCCACCTGAGATCAGTCACAGCAATGTATTGATGTCCTTTGGAATTGAAAGACAATACTGCGCATAAAAGAAAAATGCATTCTTCGAGTGAACCCCACCCTGACACCCTATTTTGACATAGTTTCTGGCATACCACCTGGAAGTATATGTGGCACATATATATATATAGTCTGCCATTCTTTCTGGCATATGCTCTGACATTCTATCCGACATTCTACCCGGCATCTATTCTGACAATTCTTTCTGGCATTCTATCTGACATCGTTTCAGGTATTCATTCTGGCATTGTATCTGGCATCTATTCTGACATTCTATCTGGCATTCTAACTGGCATCTTTTCAGGCATTCTATCTGGCATCTTTTCAGGCATTCATTCTGGCATTCTAACTGGCAATCTATCTGACATTCTGTCTGGCTTTCTCTCTCGCCTTGTCTCTGGCATTCTCTCTGGCATGACTTCGGGTCCAGGCGCACTCCGCTGTATCCGGCGAGAGCGAAGGAGTGAAGGCGGGAGTGAGTGAGTGAGTGAGTGAGTGAGTGAGGGTTGGAGTTGCACCTTTGTCGAAAAATCTAGAGACCCACACCTGGCAGGTGGGAGGAAAACAAAAAGACCATTCGAGCACATCCCCACGAACATTTGGATACGTCTGCACTGGCTTGGCTTGATTTCACTTGACTTTTGCAGGCACTATCGGCTTCTTGGTAGGCGTTCTTGGTAGGCGTTCTTGCTGAGAAAAAGCTTGGGATGCGCCACTTAATTTGAGTCCACATAGCCCTGAATCATCAAAGTGATGTCCGCTGTCCGAAAGTTTCAATTCAAGAGCGATTTGGATGACCCCAATGGGGTACTTCGCAGTCGGCTAATTTTCTCAGAACAAACCAGTGCTTCCGCACCACACCTAACGTTGTCTCATTATCACAATATATCTCAATCATCTCAATCATCTCAATCCAGCGGCCTGGAAGGCTGTCTCATTGCGGCTGTTTCGCAAATTGGGCGAAGCCTGGAGTTCCGAAGGACGCAAAAAAACTCAAAAAGATTCAGAACCCATCAGAAACGTCAGAATCACGCGGCAACTGTGGAAAATGGAGGGTCATAACAATCATAACAGTCATAACATGTCATAACAACATGTGTCTGTTTCCCTTTCGAAGACAAGTGAATCCATCCCAGAATTGGGAAAATCTGGAAGGAAGCCCCTGTATGGTAAAAACATCAACCCAGCTTTGCAAACCAACGGCAGGTTCCAGGGTTCCAAGGACCAAAAACATGGGTTCCCTGTAGGTTTTCCCAACAAAACCCTGAAGCGATGAGCAGCCGCCTGACGTGCCAGAAGCGCATGCACCACCCCCAAGTGACCACCAGCTGCAGCAAGATGAAGAGCCTCGGCTCAGCCATCTCTTAGGATTTTATAAGTTATATGATGTAAATCAAGTTATCTCAAGTATTATATAATTTAATTCAATTTACATCTCAATTATGAACGGGATATGCTATAATAGCCCATGGAGGGACGTTTACTAAGCGTGTTTCCTGACACTTTGCAAACTTGGATGGTCGCAAGACGAGGAAACTAGGGAGTCTCGCCGCCGGTTGCTGTTGCTGAGACTATGCCCCAGAATTGAAAGGCTTAGGCCAAACGATTGCTACTGCTTCCCGAAAGCAAATCAAAACTTCCCTCGTGACACTATGAGGGATCAGCGATAGCAAAACTGAGTGCTCCTGCGGTGTTTCCTGCACTGTCTAGAACCTCCACCCTGCACAGACATGCGGGTGTTGATCATTGCAGCATACCGGAGAAAGGTAAACACGATTGTGCAATTCGGAATGAAAGACATCTAAGATATCTAAGGATATCTCAGGATATTTAAGGATATTGCATATCAATGGTGCTTCTGGGAACCAGGTGGTGCTGTCCTTGCTGTATCTCGACCTGACAACCTCCAGGCGTCCCCACTGCGCTTTGGCACGGAGGAGCATCTCCACGGTCCGCGTTTTGCCTCAAAGCCAAGACTGGACCGGTCGAAGTTGTTGAAGATTTCCAGAGTGCCTTGGTTTAGTTGGTTTAGTTTGGTTCTCAGAGTTTTTCCAACACTTTAGAACTTCTTGAAATTCTCAGAATCATGAGCCATCGCCTTGCATGGCTGCCAGTTGCAAGGGTGCCATGCCATCGCTGCGATGCGCCTGAAAAAACACGTCTTTTGCCATCTGTCCTATCTGATCCACCAGTTCTTTATCCCAGCTTCTCCAGCGAGCCAAAGCCAAATCGATTCGCAGAGCACCTCCAGTGAGGTGCCAGGGTTGCGCGCCAACGTCTCAACCACCTCACCCCAGGTTGTCTGGAACTGTGCAAACAACAGCTGTAACATTAGTAACAGCCGCCTCATGTCCGTCTCCAAGAGCGGTCGCTAGATGCAAAGGCGTCTCCTCAGCAACTGGCCTGGAATCCTGGGGATACTGCTTTTGAGAATACCATGGATCCAATTCAAAAAAAGGAAGTCTACGACAAAGTGGGGATCCCACTAATCCCCCCAAGTCGAAGCCAGAATTGCGATCCTAAGGTCCCAGCGCCTCGATTGTCGGGAGTGTCCAAGGGAAGCCTCCCACCATCCACTAACTTCTTCAAGGCTGCACTGCGACCTGGGAGACACTCTGGAGGGGTTTAACATAATTTGGCTATGGCTTCAACCATTCAACCCCCATGATTTTTCATGTTGGCAAGACGACTGCCTCCTTGCACGGCACGATGAATTGACGTTCTGCCTGCAGTGGCCAGTCTGTGACGAGTTGAGTTCACCTCTTTTTTCACCTCTTCATGACACAGAAAGGCTAGGAATTTCGTACTATACCGGTTACTATACCTCCTTTCTGGATCTTTCTGGCATGATATCTCTGCAAAACTCAGCCACGCCTCTGGCACAGAGTCTCGTTTTTGCTTTTGATCAGCGTCGATTTCAATTTGCTGCTCTGTAACCCTGGCCTTCTTTGTTCAGCGTCAAGGAGACCACCTCAGTGAAGTTTGGGGACGCTTGACTGTGTCCACAATCAACTACTGTATGTCACTGTATGTCTACAAAAATGAATAGCTTCTGTCAGCACCTTTTCACATGTTTCAAGTTTGCTGTATACACCCTCGGATATCGACAAAAGTCGTTTTACTGAGGGTCGCTGGAGAATTTTGACGACATGTTCCTGAGACTTTGTAGCACTGCGTTGCGTCTGAGCGATCCACCCGGAGTTGAAACATGACGTCAAGCCTTGGTGCTCAGCTGCTCAACAAATGGACCAGCTGACCTTTCACAAGGCACAGATTGGCTCAGGGACAGAGGGTTCTTGCTCTTTGCATTTGCTGATCATGTTTTCTCCAGCCGTGCAAACAGTGCAATAAAATCCGTTATCTGAGAGCATGGCACAGCTGCACGACCATAAAAGGCAGCAAGGTGAACTGGGGAATCCTAAGAGCTATCATTCCAACTGTGCACAGAAGCTGAGAGCAATTTAAGCAGCACAGCTTGTAGAATGGTACATTAGAGGCCCAAAACCCGTGTACTGCAGGGATATTGCAGGGAATGATGACGGTCAAACGGCGATTGGATTCAGGTTCCAGCCCCTTGTGCATCTGGTGCATCGGGACTCGCGCCATATTGCATCAGAATGCCAGCAAAATCCTTGGCCCATTGGCCATCAAAGGCCAAAGCATCACAAAGGGACAGAAATAGGGACAGAAATGGGACCAGGAGATGAAAACATATTTCCTCAACTACAAAACTCTTAAACTACACTCTGACACTATTCCGAGCCCTTACTCTGACTTTCCAAGTCTGAGCACTCACAGCTCCACATCCACAGCTCTCGTGTCACTGAGGCAACGTCATAGTTGCCCGCAGCCGCTGCTGCATGGAGAGGCGTCCGCCGATCCCGATTCTGAGCATCCAATGGCGCCTAGGAAAGATGGTTTCAGTCCCCATCCTATTTTTGCATGTCACGAGTAACCAATTTCCCTTGTGTAAATATGTTTAAATACTATATATATATATATACGGTACGTATATAGAGTATATAGACAATATATATATATATACACAGTATGGTAGATATATAGCATATATATATATATATATACATAAATACATACAGTATGTGTATGTATATATATAATTATATATATACACAGCATATAAATGTCCCCATTTGATGGAATGAAGGGAAGATTTACGGCAAAACCCCGATGTTTGGCTGGAAAATTCTATGCTTTACTGAAAAAAATGGTTCAAATAAAATCATCGAGGTCCGCACTCGATGCTGAATGAGACGCTCCGCTAAGTAGCGCTTCCCCACGCGAGCGCCCTGTTTTCGCGATGGCAATCTATGAGCAATCTTGGGGGATATCAACAACAATTTGTTGTTGGTTCATTGTTGATATTGGGACATATGCGAAATATTGGGACATAGTGTCTTTTTGGTTTAAGAATATACAATAATGGCTGATATTAACCAACCTTGTGGTAAAGTGGTAAAGCAAATCTTAGACCATGTCAGTACCCATGACGGGGTCTTAATCATCCAAAATAAGACTATCGTGGGAACACCTGTGACTGGTCACAATGTGGCTGGGTTGGGAGAATGATGCCTGGGCATATATATATATATATATATGTATGTATGTATGTATGTATGTATGTATGTGTGTATGTATGTATGTATGTATGTATGTACGTATGTATCAATACATACATACATGACATGACATGACATTACATTACAATACAATACAATACATTACAATAAATACATACACATATACACACATATACACACATATACCACATATACACACACATACACATACACATACACATACACATACACATACACATACATATACATATACTTATACGTATACGTATACATATACCTATACGTATACGTATACGTATACATACATACATTACATTACATTACATTACATTACATTACATTACATTACATTACATTACATTACATTACATACTGGAAGTCCAGGACCTGAAAAAGAATGTCCTCATGAAAATCCGTAGAAAGTGGGTCAAAAAAGTGCGTCCATGCAAAAGCCTCATGATGTACCTTTTGAGTCCTTAGGGCTAAAAAGGAACGTTGCTATAAACATCCTGTTGATGTACCTTTTGAGTCCTTAGGGCTAAAAAGGAACGTTGCTATATAATATCCTTAATGGTGAGAAATCGTGAGTTTTCGTGCGTAGGACGTCAAAAAGTACGTCCCTAAGCCCCTAAAATAGGTAGGTCAAGGACCTAAAAGGTACACATAGCGGCTCTAAAATCGTGAGTAAATCGCGAGTGAACATTGCTATAAACCCTCAACCGTAGAACCCATGACATTACCTATAATCCCTCGGCCGTGGAATCCAACAACGTTGCTATAAACCCTCGGCCGTAGAACTTCGGCATTGCTATGGTTTCTCGGCGATGATCCTTTTTTGCGCCACTTTATTTCACTACTGCAGTTCCTACGGGGCGCTTTTTGTTGATGATTCGGGGCCAAATCCCACCGGAACCAATGTACAGGATGCCAAAGATCAAGGGGCTATATATGCTGGTCTCGTGCTTTTTCTTTTTGGGGTTTATGGGGGTTTAAAGGGTGCAAAAAGCCCTGACAATTTGGGCAATGCTCTGGGTGTGAACTACCAACCCGGACCCTTGCCGTGACCTCGTGAAGAGGTGAGTTTCCACCTCAAGACATGGCTGTAAACAAAGTCATCCGCTTGGCTGTCAAACGCTACCCAGCTCTACCCAGTCCATATAAGTTGGGACACTCCTGAGCCACAGGTCTCGCACCAGAGCCCCTCCGAGGTTCCGCACACTGATCTGCAGAATGAATGGAGGCAGAGTATTGTAGCAAGACCTCACTTCCATTGTGACCATCCTTTGTGCTTTGTACCAGCATGTACCATGACGCCTCAGCTCCGGCTGAGGGTGGCTCCTCCACCACTTGCTCTTGACCCCAGGCGCAGGCCACGTGCAAGGCCGTCTTTCCCGCCAGATTCACCGCATCCACCGGGGATCGTGCCCTCAGCAGGGCTGGGATATCCGGGACTGTGGGACATTGCAGTGACCCCCCAAACTTGTAGGTACGGGTCAAAATGATCGCCCAAAATGGATGATTAACATGGTGAGTTCACCCATTTGCAAGCTTGATGAACACCGGCCTTATATGGGAATGGCTCCAAATCATTGATTTACCAGCACTTGCTCCCAACTTTGGATGGTTTTGAGGTCCTAAAAATTGGTGCCCAACGGTGCCCTGTGGGACCAGCGGCTTTAGAAGTTCCTGCGTGGCGGGGACTTGCCCATGACGTGCTGCCTCGTGCAGAGGCAGATCGCCATCCTGCCGTTTTGAGCGGAAAGTGAAGGTACAAAGTGGGGCCTTAAGATACCAATTCAATATAAGTTGGTTTTTAACTAGGTTATTTCTGCGCTCTATGGATGTTTATGGTAGATATATCGAACTAACTGATCTAACTAGTTAATAGTCAGTGGGGGTTATAAAACAAGAAACATAACTCGGGGCACCACCTTATACAAATGGACGCTTTGGGAATATTTGGGAAAATGGCATTGACCTTAAGAACTCCAAGGTCAAACCCTCAGCAACTTCTCCTCAAATATATCGACTCCAACTCCAGGAGTGATCTGATTCAATGTGAATCCAAGCTGATTCAATGTGGATTGTCAACTCAAATAGTTGATTTCAAGCTGATCTGATTCGTCCTTGTCGGCCATCGCCAGTTGTGCACCACCTCCAATCAGCAGCTGAACGGCCTCTGCTTGACCCCGTCGTGCAGCGAGGTGGAGGGCCTTGGCGCTTAAATTTTAAGGGTGGTTGTAGGACATGGTTAAAACAATGCCATAAACCACCCATGACTGGGAATGGTTTATAAACGGTTTATATATACCACCTACATATTTTTGGTGATGACTGGGGGATTGTTTATGGCATTGTTGTACCAACATTACATGTTTCATACCATTTCATACCATCCATGTCTGGTAAAGTTGGGGTGGTTTATGGTTTGCCACAGCATTAGAGCCTGAGGCACCAACCGTCTTTTCCCAGGAGCCACGAGCATCTGGTGCTGCCCTGCAGGGACAGTAATCTCTGCTGCACAGTCTTGGAAGTTGGATGTTGGAAGTACCAATGTGAGATACGACATATCTAGAATTTCATTCGTGCCTCACTATGCCATCTGAATCTTGTGGATGGTATCTATGTAAAGCTCTGCACTTTTCACGATTTTGTTGGCAAGAATCCACATCTTCGAGGCTTGAACACGCATCTTTAAAGCTTGAACATCTATATACATAAATTCATATATAACATCCATTAACATCTGATTTTTCACTGGATTGGTTGAAGGGAACATCTTCATACTCTGTGAATATCTCTGATATACGATGCAAATAAAACTCGTCGTCCAAACTTGCACTTCTTGCTGACTGCATCAAGCTCAAGGCGATCCTTTTGTTCAGCAAAATCTGCACGATGCGAACTTGCGCCGCTTGGCCCGTGTACCTCCAGGTGTCAATCATATCTTGCCAGAAAGTGGCATTTTGAGGTCTGCAACCTTTTACCAAATATACCAAACATATCCAAGCATTACCAAACCACAATTTCATGAACTGCTGGACGTCACGTAGCCAGGTGGAGTGGTGTATCATTGTGCTCGTCCGCTGCTGCAAGCTGGGCCTGTGCTGATGTCGGCTCTACCCGGTAATTTCAGAGTTTGCCATGGAAAATAAGCCATGAAAGTAGATGATTTATCATTTACTTACCTCTCATTTCCATGGCCATTTTCATTTCAAAACTGTTAGTTCTATTACCAAACCGTCTCCTTTCGAGGGCAGTCATCTGGAATGGATTAATAGACCTTCTGGATATCCCATTCCTCTCTGGCAAATCGGCGAATGAAGTTAAAACATCCAGTCCAATGATTCCAATGTCCCATCTTAAGATGTGAAATTCGGCTTGTGCTTGCCTTTGACTACCTGTTTTGGCCGTACCTCCGCCTTTATCTGTAGCTCACGAAACTGGTTTCACGTCATTCCAGGGGGGATCCTACATCCATTCCAGTGGCAAGTTCGGCGCTCCTTTGAATCCACCAAAAGCTGGGCCACTGATACTCCACCTCAGCAGCAAGTGACTTCTGTTTGTCGACTTCAAACATGTCCAAGCCTGTGCCGGCAGAAAACGATGTGAAAGAATGTGAAAGAATCATCATTTCAAATTTCAACCAATATCAATGAATTCCGCAAGAGGAAACAAACTTTCTACACCTGTTGCACGGCCATCAAGAATGGTGTCATTGTTGTTGTGGTGCATCTGGCAACAAGTGATCGCGCCTTCAAAGGCTGCGGTGTGCAGTGGGGTGTGATGGCCAAGCTTGTCCTCCACAAATTATTGCGCAGGACAACAAAACTCCCACTGAACTTCTGGTAACCTTTTGGGACATGCAAGATCTGGAAAGACAAGCTATGCACACAGGACAACTTGCGACAAAAATGAAAATATCGGGTGCTTCGATGCTCCACGTTTCAGCGTTGAGTCTTGGTTACTAAGAGAGTGGGATGGTGTGCATTGACAATGCTGATGATATCGCCTTGTTGTGCAGGCTTGCCCGGCTTTTGCTCAAGGTTCCCTGGCCATGTGTTGTTCAAGGGCAGCCCCCACAATGAAAAAGCAATGGACCTGTCCACAGAACTCTCCAGATTGTGTCGCCCACTTACGGATATGTGCAGCAGAGTTGTGAAGTGCTTTCCCAATCTCCAGTTACATTAAGCACTTGTTTGGATCAACAGCTGGCTTGCAAATAGCACTCCGCGGCCAAAAGTAGGGACTATCTCAAGGGACTTCCAAACTATCCTGAACTGTTTCACTCTGCTCCGTTAGCCATTATTGACTATGATTATTATCATTATTGTTGTTGTTAACCATCATTAACCATTATTAAGCATCATTTGCCACTGATCATTTCATCCCTAGATCTCACTATGATCACTATGACCTTGCCTTGGCTGCAAGCACCTCATCATTCCGAGCTGCATGGTGTAGGTTCCTGTCGTGGTTCACAGCGGCTCCGCAAGCGCTGCCCATAGCACATGCTGGCGCTCCCTTGGGCTGTTGGATTTCTTTTATAGAGCCTTTATAATGGAATTGCAAAGGAAATCAGGCGAACTTCGAAATATGCCCAGAACTCAAGACATTGAAAAATACAGACAGGTACTTAATCTATCCTGGACGTCTGTAAGCTGTGATGGCCGATGTGGTACCACGAGTATCCTGAAGAGAAATTTCTTGGTTGACTCGCGTAAGGGTTGTCCCACAGATTGCCACAATATGAAGTGTTCTTGGTTTGATATCAGACAGAGCCATCACGTTGCTCAACGAGTCATGGTGTATGAGCCAAATGACTCCATGTGTAGGTATGGTTGGGTATGCGTGTACAGTGTAGGCACAGATGTAGAAAGGTATAATTTTGTATACTGTGTATATATATATATATTATATATACATAGATTACTTTGTTGTTACATGTAGCAAACACACAAACTTGAAGAGACATACAAAATGGTTGCAGCGGAATAGCCTTGCAGCCTTTTTTTTGCACATCAAATTATGAGCTCATCAGGTGGCTGTCACAGCCCCTGACTCAGTTTCTGAGCGAGTGGCGGAGGTTGCCATGGGACACCACGTCTTGTGAGTCCTGCCAATATGAGTCGAGTCCTACCAACAAAAAATCAGGAAAGTACCTGAACAGCCAAATACCCTTCGCTGATCAAACATGGCAATGGAAAATCCCTTATAAACCCGTATAAATGCAGGTTTTGATGGGAAAATCATCAATGAGCGGGATTTTTTCCATCGCCATGCTTAATTGCCGGAGGATAGATGACTCTAAATCATTTGGGTGTTTCTAAAGTTTCGATGGCAAATATGGCAACCCCTTGGCTGAAACGACCAACGCCAGACTTGGCTTCCAGACTGGGGCGCTCGCCACTCAGGCGGCGAATTGACAATGCACTAAGGTTTGGAAACTCTCGGAATTGGGCCAGGTTTGATTGCATCAAATGGATGGCCATCAAAAAAAAAATGTGTGGGGTCAGATGTCCAAAGGTGTAGGTTCCCAGAGCATCCGCCTTCAAAAGATTCAACAATCTCACAGCATTGCAATGAGACATCGATCTACGGGCAGCTCAAAAACGGCTCAAGACTGCCAAACTCGCAAAACATTGGACTCGGTAAGTCAGTAAGCGAGTTGTGCAAATGTTCGCAGAAAGCTAAGCTGTTCCAACTCGGGGCAATGAGAAGTTACAAGACTCCTCTCCAGTCCAATCACTCTGTGTGTATGTTGTGGTAATCAAAACAAGCATTTCACCCAAAAAGCGATTCTTTGGGTCGCGTTCAAGGACAGAAATTGACGCAAGACACCCAGAGCCACAAAGCAGTTGACTGTTGTGTCATCAATTCTTGACCGCATGGGATAAATAAACCACCAGCCATGAGTGGTACAGCCACGTTCATGAACATGCCGTAACATGCCTGACTCTTTCACCCAGGATCATTCCTCAACCATTCTAGTCATGCGATCTACCAAGTTGCTGCAAGAGATCTGTCTTATGCCATACCTGCGCCCAGATGTCAGAGCTGAGACGCAAAATCAGCGCTCCTTGACATCAAATATTGGCTTTATATCAATTTATATCGCTAGATAGTAGAACTGTTCGGTCCCAAAAGGCAGTGAAGAAGTGTGACTGCAAGCTGTATCAAGGAGATACCCAACTTCGACAAGTTGCTGAACTGAAACTGTTGCGGCCGCATCTCCTTAACAGTTCCATGTGCAAACGTCAGGCAAACGTCGGAAAATATGTCAAGATATGTCAGGCGTAAGGCTGGAAAATGACATAATGAGTCATAATGAGCTTCTGACTGGAGCGTTCGTGAAGAACTGGATGCCACCTCGGAATGAGGCGACGGCGAGGATGTGCCATGCGATCTACCGATCTGCCGAGCTGCCGAGGCGATCGGTTTTCGCCCCAGGACCCACAACGACCTTCCGGCGAAGAGCTTAACAGCCAGGACGGCTGAATCACCAAAATTATCCAAAATTACTTGATGCACCAAAGGCTAACAAAGGCTAACAAAGGCTAAAAGCCAGAATTAGATTGAGAACCCCTAACAGAACTCAATCATACTTAATCTATCTCAATCTAATATGTGGCCTAGGTATGCCTAGGTGGTATTGCCCGCTGTTTCCCATCCCATGTTGTGGTGCCTTTGGTGGAGGAGACATGGGCAGAGTCTCACCAAGGAGTTGTGGCCGCTCCCGTTCAATCTCCTATGCCGCCAGCGATTGGATCCGAGGTCCGAGATGCTGAGAGCTGCTGAGAGCTGCTGAGAGCTGTAAGTGTGATGAATCTGTGGAAACCAACACAGTAAATTGGCGTCCTTTCAGAGAATCTGTACCAATTTATGGGACCACTAAAAAATTGCACAGATTTTCAGCGTTCGACTCCTCCATCAATTTGTTGAATTTCGAATTGCCTTGGTAGCCGCATTTGCCGCAGTTCTGTGCTGGAGTTTGGAGCTTTCAGTTTAAACGAAGCTTTCAAGAAGAACGTATATAGATGATAATGGATGATAATGATGATGCTGATTTTGATCAAACTTTTGGGTGGTGACAAAACTCCTGAGGTTCGGATCTAATCCCATATCAAACACCCTCAATATCAACCATGGTTTTTCATAGGCGATTTGCATATATTTGGAAGCATTTCGGGGAACTGGTGCAAGCCCAGGCACTCATAGGGGTTTGCCCGATGTAGTGACGTTCGACCAGGTTTTGGTCTCGGAAATACCGAATCGCCTGGGGATCTCCAAGAATGGAGATCCAAATCAGCCATCAATTCAATCATATTAATATTAATATATATATATATATATAAATATATCAATTCATAGATTAATCATATTCGCAGTACATTGGTGAAGGGAGACCCATCCAGCCAGCTGATCACATCAAGCCAAGCGGCAGCATCAGCAGACCAGCCAAGGTACAGCACCTAATCTTGGGAAAGCTCAAAGCCCTACGATATCTTTTCACTGAATTCTATGGGGGTTCTCAGAAAGATGGAAATTAAAAGTAGTCTATAGACTCGACTTTGTGCATCCTAAGGACTGCGAAGGCGCAGCAAATGGAGCCCGATCGATTCTGGCCCCATTCACCTGGAGTTCTTGGCAAACTGGAAAGAGCCGACAGTTGGGTTTGTTGTGAAAACCGGGATATTTGAAAATCAGGGTCTATATATATATATAGAGAGAGAGAGAGCAAGTATACACCTACACCAAATCCGCTGATTTCTGATCATATTCCACACAAAATGGCCGTAAAATGTAGCATCCCATACGTTCTGACACACCCTGTTTGGAACGCTTTGCCAAGTTGCAATGCACCAGCGTTCGCTGCTTTGTCGCCACGGCCTGCACTGATTCTGATCTCACCAAACTGAAACACCTGAAACAGCTGACATCCCTTGGCAATCCATCGCACTCCGCACCTGACGCACGAGGAAAGCGCCTTGCAGGATGCACTTCTTCGCCTTTTGCACAGCGACCGCTGTCTCTGCACCGTGTTCATCCTCCTTGGGCGGAGAGCGAGGGGAACAAGGGGAACACTCAAAATGGTTTAGGCATCTCATAGCATCTCTAAGCCAAAATCGAGGTAGGCGCCTGGCCTTGCGGAGAACTAAGGATCCGTCGAATAAGATCTGGTGTGTAGCCAGATTTGGGTTTGGAGTTCCATCCGCGTTTTTTGGAACCACCTTAGTTTCATTAGCGTCCATTAACCAGTGATCAGCAGATTCAGATCTTTTTGAGGCTTTGAGGTCCATATTGTCTGCTATAACAATGCCACAACAAAATCTCGAGTGCCCAACGGTGGAAATAACCTGCTGGAAGTTGCCATGGGCTGCACTATACCTCAGCTGATGAAATAAGATGAGATAAAATAAAGTATATAAGTATATTATATATATATAAGTATATACTCAACCCCCCTGAAAGCAATGGCCTTTGAAGCCAGATCCAATCGTTCAATGCTCGAACTAGGTGACCCTGACCGGGTTTGTCCATTCCAACACCAAATCTTGTCTGCCGAGAAACTGATTTCCACATGACCTTACAGCGCTTACAGTTGAAAGATTGGCGAGTCAAATAGACAATCCAATGTCTTCACCAATCACTGGCAATGACCTGTCCTTCACCACTTTGTCACGGACAACCGATCAAACATTGCAAAACTTTCATCTGCAACTGAAATCCAATCTATCCACAAGTCCATATCCACAGGATTCCAAAGGTGTCAACCGTCCGTTGCTCCAATCTTCAACATCAACCGAAGATTGGCGCACAGGGTCCCAGTGTTTGGTGCCCGGCAAGAAGGGGCTCATCTTTGGCAGCGGGGCATATCCAGGACAATCTTCGTATCCATGCACCTCCTCGTGTGACGAGTCCTGTCACACACACCAGTGGCAATTCGGTCGATGTGAGGGTAATAAAATATTCTGAAATAGATCTCGGATCTCAGAACTGCAACCTCTGCCCTCAATGGTTTCATATGGAAACTTGACATAATCGCGAAAAACCTTCGAAAACCTATTCGAAAACCTTCAGAAGCCATCATGTTCATATCTTTTTACGTGGTTTTGACTCGTTTGACCAGCACTTCGGCCGCCGGTGGCATTCCTCTGAGACGTGGTCACATGTACATGACAGCGCCATGGGGGCAGAGGTGAAGTGTTGATGACACTTTGTGGGGTTGGAGTTCATTCATATCCGGGTTGGAGTTCTTGCTCGACTCTTTGCAAGGTACCTGGATCAATAATGAAGCTGTCATTTGGCGTCGCTTTCAATTAAGCCTAATGACTTTGCCATCTACCACAGAAGGCACATGCACGAGACACATTAAATAAATTTAAATAAATGCATCATAACGGATGCTGTGTCTTGGAATCAATTCTGCAGCTCAACCATGGCAACTTAACTTCGGCAATATTGAGCCAAACTTTTAAAGTCAACTCAGTCAACGCAATCCAGAGCATGTATCATACAAGTCTGCATGCAAAACCGCATGCAAAGGTGTAAAATAAAGGGCCTAAATGTGTCATAGATGCCACACACGACAATCTTCAAGATGCACCTGTGCATTCTGGATACGTTCTGAACAAATATCTGTCCTTTTGCCTCGACTGTATCCCTTGGAACCTGATGATCAGATTTCCTCATCAACACCGGAAACATCTCGCTTTCCCTGTTCCATTCCCGCCTGAGAAACAACTGACCCTTTTCCGCAGACCTCAACGCATGTTTCGCGCAGGGCCCCAGCATTTACTATGGTACAAGGACAACTGCTCACGCCAAGCTGATCACAAAGAGTTAGACCTAAGACCAGCTGGGCTGAAGCGGAGCCATCTGCAAGAAATAGCGTCTCTCAGCGTCGTACAGCCGATCCAGCTCTACTTGCTGACTGGTCCTTTCAAACAAAGGATCCAATTTGGACTCCAAAGGTCGTCGTACTGCAACCTTTGGGTTCGTTGTTCTTTGACCCACGAACAGAAGTCCATCCACTCCTGATGACATCAACGTTTCGCATGGAAAGAGAATGAAGTTATGCAGAGTGAAACACAACATAATACAACATATCCGCCGACCCCGGCCTTTGCCAAGGCAGGGGCGGCGCCTGGGACCACCGGAGGTGTGGAACTTGGCTCTCGGGTCGCAAGCAAAGGCACACGCCATCAAGGCAACACCTCTGTCAGCTA
>Ga0126342_10005338_pt1 | contig 22365 bp, 27 predicted proteins | sample Cyp1metagenome_FD_92528 | JGI IMG/M metagenome (GOLD analysis project Ga0126342, IMG submission 92528) | Coral microbial communities from Lord Howe Island, Old Settlement Bay, Australia - Cyphastrea 1 metagenome | ecosystem: Host-associated > Invertebrates > Cnidaria > Coral ...
CTTTAGGTATCAAAGGATTGGATGAGAACAACTTGGAAATACCAAATCAATGGTGGACATTGTGTGTTTCCAGATCTCCCCAAAGTCGTAACAATCCACAAAGCGAGTTCCCAACACTTGCATGCAGGATACTGGGATAGTGTCAGCTTCCTTGGCAGGTGGCCACCAAGAATAATGATCTATTGGGGTTTGCTTATCACAGAAACACTATAGGGATATATATGGATATATATGCTAAATGCCAATAAGAAACTTCAACATTGTCATCATACTCATCAACTTGACCTCTCAGAGTACTGATTCCAATGAGGTCTGTGGAAACGTGCTAGTAAATTGAAAATTTAGAGGGAAAACAAATAACAACAAATCCTAAATTTATCGAGGGAAAGTGCTGATTTGAAAACAAAAACGAATGCTGCTATGTAGTAATATGAAATATATCCAACAAAACCAAACATAGCTACATTTAGTTTCATTTGTTTGCATGTATTTAAGTTTAGATATCTACGAGTAGATGTAAGAAGCTACATGTAGATACATCTAGTTATATATAGTTCCAAAAAAGAAGCTACATATAGCTGCATAGACTTAGAGCTACATATAAGTTACATATAGCTACATATAGGTATACATATAGTTGCATATAGTGTCTTATAAAACCTTAACTTAACTTGACAAGCGAAGAACAAAAAACAAATGGCTGCCAAGCAAGATTGTATTTCCAGATATTTCCAGACACAAGCCGAGCAGGCCGAGCACACACAGTTTGCTTGTTTTTTTTCATTCTCCTTCACACTGGCTGGCTACGTACGGACTGCTTTCATCCTCATGCAGCAACATAGCCTAAGATCGTGACCCAAAGTCTAGACCCTTTGCCACTGCAACAGTTGCTAATCACAACTTTAATTTTCTCAATTACGTTGTTTTCCTTCCTCCTCCGTAATCTGACAATGTTAATGGAAAATGGCAACAAACAGAGAAGTACGGTGGCATGGGCCCAAACACGCAAACCAAGTTTCTTTGTGTACCACGCTTGTGCGTTTGGCACCTGTGCTGATTTTGCCAATAACAAAGTACTACACATTGCGTCGCGCGTACAAAATGTACAGTGCAAGTGCAAGCTAGACTCAGACTACACTGAGAAAAAAAAACGTTCGAGAAAAGGTGCCAACGCCGCCCAGACCGCTTGGACATAACATGTCACAACGTCAAACTCAAACACATGTATATATTAAATATATGTATGTATATTGACTCAACTGCCAACACTGCTAAGCACAAAGAAAACACGAACCCGAGTCTGAATCTGAAACCAGGCTGAGATGGCAGGCTTTCACAGTTTACTCAAATCACAACGTCAAGCGGTGGAAACTGGCAATTGGCTAAGACAGCTGCAGTTTGTCGCAACTGCCGCCACTAGTAACTCCATGTCTCCCACGATCATGCACGTTTTTGCACTGTTCGTGGACCTCTAGAATTACGATACGGATACGGATACTCTATGTAAGCAAGGAACATATGAGAACAAACTTGTCGATTCGTCTCTCAGTCTCAAACTGAGTCTGGCTCCCAAACATTGAAGGTGCCCAGATCTGAAAACACCCAATCAGAAAATCTATCAGCACCACTCAGGAATCAGAAACCACTCAGCTCGGCTGATTGATCACCTTCACTTGGATGATCGTGCTTTGCCCGGCTTGCCCTTCGCCTTCAGCTCAGCCTCGGCCTTCATCTTCGCCTTCGCATTCTTGTTCTTTGCGACAGAACTCTCCTGCCATGCCACGGGTCAGAGGTAACATAAATCACTGATCTCGTTTTAGGGTCTAGATCCGTGGGGTGATCATCATCAGATGCCCCCGTAAGGGTGACAAATTTGAAACAGATTTCGATGGTAAAAGACAAAAAACTGAAGTTTGTTGTGCCACAGTGCTGGACCTTTTTCAGCCAAAGTAAGGTGCAGTGTCAACTGAGACATTTTGAACACTGTCCAAAGTTGACAATGCCATATCGAGTTTCCAAACCTTGTTCAGAATTGCTCGACATGACTCAAACTTGCCCGACAAAAATGTTCAAAATTGATCGAAATGACCCACACTGGCCGGAAGATACTGCTCAAAATTGCTCCAAGTTGCGCAAAATTGCTCAAATGGCTCAAATTGCCCAACAAGTGTCTAAAGTCTATAGGAGTGATGTGCTTGTAATACACGGGTGCGAAAGTTGTCATCACTTGGCATTGCTGTTGCCGGTGTCTATTGTTGCATGGGCTTAAGGTCAGTGTCAATTGAGCCGAGGTGATGCCTGCTGCTACGTTCAGATTCAGAACCTTCAATTGTCAGTTTCAATTCACTAACAGGGATCAATTGTCATTAGATTGACTGACATAGTTTCAATTAACGGCTTATCCCAAAAAAAACATCAATGCTTTGATAGAAAAACACGTTCCGCAGTCTCTTTTGTTTCACTACTGCCTCTTGGTGATACCACAATCAGGCAGTAACTTCTGTTTATTATTGTTTTATTATTTTTTGAGATTTGAAAAGTATCGGCATTGGATCTAAACCTGACGGATCTACACCCCAAATTGCGAACATTGAATAAAGGTGCCTATCCCCCACCACTTTCACCAAAAAAAACTCATCGTCCTCCAAATGTTTGCCAGCATCGCCACGACCATTTCCACGCCCGCGGCCTCGTGCACGGGTGGCATTTGCATGTCCGAATCCTCTTCCTCTGGCAACTTTTGGCTCCGGTTTGGGTGCTGCTTTTGCCTTTGCGGCATTGGGGCGTCTGGGGCTGGGGCTGGGGCTTGCAAAAAGTTCGCCTTTCTCCATGGATGCATCCATCATTTCTTCCAGAAGGGCTTCCAATGATCCTTCATCTTTTGAATTTGATCCATCATCATCACCACCCGCCCTCTCAACATTCGATGGGTCACTTGTGGTGACGGACACGGCTGCATTTGGAGTAGAAGGTGTTGCAAGTGCAAGAGCATCTGCAGCCTTGCCTGAGGATGCACTAGCATCGGCATGGTCACCAGCAGAAACACCCTTCAGGAAACTACTTCGAATATCAGCCTGCACAGCCAATTTCTCTGCTGCCACCGACGCACTTGGCCTGGCAACAATCCGGGTGTTGCCATAGCACTTGTCAAAAGCAGACTGACGTGCATTCCCAGATAGCTTGTTGGTTTCTGGGTCGAGGTATGTCAAAATCACATCTGAATTGACCACTGGCATCTGCGGAAGTTTTCCTGGATCGGTGAAGACTGTAATTGGTGCTTTCTCACTGCCCACTGGCTTTGGCTCGGGTGCGTCGGGTGCTGCTGCTGCTGCTGTTGCTGCTGCTGTCTCAGTCTCGGTCTCACTGTGCTCTTGGTGGTTTGCACTTGTAGCTGCCCGCTCTTGCCTTTGCTCAATGGCAACAACGGGCACGGACGTACCCTCGCCCTCACTTGCGGACTTTTGGTCACATGTGACATCGGGATTGATGGTGGTGGCGGGGATGGGATCTGATCCTACGGCTGATGCTGACACTGCATCTTCCGCTGGCACCACTGGCACTACTGGCACTGCTGGCTCTCGCTCCTGCTGAGAAGAAATCGCTGACGATGCAGGCTGAGGTTCATTCTCAATGATTGCGCCTTTTTGCTTGTGCAAGTATGTGATCCAAGATACCATATCTTCAAGATGGCCACCGCCGTCACCACCAAACTCCCATTCATCCTCAGCAAGCCCTTCAGCCTTTCTTGTATATTGGACAAATGCTTGGAACTCCGGATGTTTTTTTGCTTCCAAGATATCGGAATCAATGGTCTCAAGCTCGGAAATGTCGCCGGTGTTCATGTCCTGTCAGTGGTGTGAGATCGATTTCAGAAATACATCCCGAAAAAATGCAAACAATCACAGAGCAACTTTTCTAATTTCAAGTCACCATGAGATAGCCTTTTCTCAGACATATATTAGCACACATTTCCACCTGCCTGCTTGTAGTACCGCCGCAGCGCATCACACAAATCGCTGACAGTGCATGTGTCTGGAAGGCCTAGGCCAAAATCAATTTTGGAATAGTCAATGCCAGCGGTAGTGGCGGCGACGGCGGGTGTGGTGGAAGGAGCAGCATGCAGCTTACGCCTTGGAGATCGGGATCGGTCTCGGGGATCTTCCTGCTTGACCTCTGCAAGGAGCAAGAATTTGTCCATCAACTGAAGCCCGGACTTGAGATGTAACAAAATCTTTTGAAACTTCTCTGGTGCTTCATCAGGAATGTCGAGTAGCCCTTGTTGATGTACAAACGTACTTTGAACTCGCCAAGTGTTAGCACCACTGCGACCACTAGGATAAAGACATGTCCATGTGATGACTTCGCATCCAGTGGTTCCAAGGCAGCACTCAAGAATCATGTAGCCGGAGGGCACAACCAGAATGTCGCCAGGGCCGAGCAAACAATAGAACCCCTGAGAGATGATGTCTTCCAGGCTCTGCTTGCGAAACCACACTGCGCAATCCCCAAGCGATGCAGGCGACCGATTGAAATTCTTCTGGAATGAGGTGATCAAAGAATGTAAAGGAATGCCAGTGTAGAGCCTGCATCCAGTCACACAGTAAATCACCCGTCCTAGCATCATATCCGTCAAACCACATGTGGCTGCATCAGCAGGGAATTTGTGAATCTGCAAAGACTGCAGGCTTTGGATTTTTTCTGCATCAGCGTGTTCAGGAAACTGATCTTTCAAGCGGTTGGCTTGGTTGAACATCCAATCAAAGACTGCAAATGTCGACGCGATAGTCTCATGAGTGAATACCTGGTTTTGTTTGCAACTCACCCGTGTCAACAAACAATGGATAGGCCATAGCAGCTGAACAGTTTAATGATTGAACCAACGCACTCACTAATCAAAACAGATGACAAACACAACAACATATTATAGTAGCTAAGTGACATAGGATGAAGGAGATTGTCCATCAGGAACCATTGCTTGGCAGGATTTTTCTAGCTGCGCAGAACATTCTCCCCACCATGGCGGGGATTCTGGCACCATCCCTGCATGATCCTGTTGATCCCATTGAAGTAAGATTGCGTGGCCATTGCTTGGGGGAAACATGAGCTCCTTGCAGCTCTCCAACATTTCGATGTAAAACACCTGGACATTTGCACTGGCTTCCATGCTCAAAGAAGACGAAGTAATCAGTCCGTTCTCGATCATTTCGAAGATGGCCATGCTGGAATGCGTCAAAACATTTTGCACAAGCTTTGGAATGCCACCATCCATGCTCTCTTGCTCGCGATGCACAGCTTCTGGTGCATCATCAAAGTCATCACCACCCTTATTCTTTTTTTTGGCTTTGAGCATTTCTGCTTCTCGTGCATCTTTTGACGCCTTTTTTTGCCGCAATTCTTCTTGAACACGTTCATCATCCCCTGAGCGGACATCGAGTGGAATCACAATGTATGTGGTGTTCAAAAAATGTTCAGAAAACGCGGTGTATAATGTTAAAGTCTGAAAACGTGTTTGACTTTATGACTTGTTTGTTTTGTTTACTTTGGTCGAGGCGCACTGTTTCTGCAACATCTTATCCAACTTTTTCCGTAGAGTCACAACATCAGTGAGTTTGGAACGTAGGTTGGTCTCATACTTGGAGAGAAGATCAGCAGATGGCGAAGAGCTCGCAAAGAACTGAGAACGGAGCAACTTGGAAGATGGACTCAATGGCTCATCTGGATCATCTTTCTTGTAGGTGAAGGATGAACGCACAGAGTCTGGCGCCATTGCAACCAATGTTTCCAGCCATGAGTCACAGGTGTCTGCAAAAGCACGCATGTCTTCGTAGCACTCGCTTGACTTCACACAGCTGACAACAAGAGCAATTTCATCGGTAATGGTTTTCTCCTGGCAACTAGGACAGAAGGATCTACACGTGTGCCAAAAAAAAAAATCCCATTCTCACCTGGAAAGGAAAAACACACATTGACAAAAGAAAAAAAACATGATCGTACAGGCTGGTCACCCATTTCACCAATGCCCTCAAGGTTTTGCGTTCAATCTCCATTTGTTGTAGCTTCAGCTTTGCTCCGGAAGATAAGCCAGTACCTCCACGATTGCTTCCAAGGGCTGAACCAGCACCAGCACGATGAGATTGATCGGTCCTGGGCCATGTTCACAACAGAGACTAAAACAGAAATGGTCCTCAAGTTAGATTGGTTTGTGTGTGTTATTGTTTTACTATGTGCAGACATGAGGAATGCTTTGACAATCACCAAAAGAATCCTGTCGCTCCGAGAGTGATTCGTAAAGGTCTCTTTTTTCTACCGAACCACCCGAAGAAAAAAACATCTTTGTAACCAGGCCACCCGTTTGCAAGCTGTTGTTGGTTCTCCTTGTCATCATTGCCACTGCACCTGGTCACTCTTCCACACGGAGTGGAGCTGGAAGGTCCCATGATTCTACCAGCCTGTGTTGCTCGCATTGTGCATTGTATAACTGTACAATAATGCACATAGAACCAAAAGAAACAAATCACAACAAATTTATAACATAACACTATTGTAAAAGGTAAACAAAAAGGATCTATCAATGAAGCTGAAAAGCTTTCCCTTTGGTCTTCATGGTGTGGGGACCAATACCGGGTAAATCGGACATAAAATTGATGTTGCCGAAGTCAAAGATGCCGGAGTCAATTGCAAGATCATCGCCCATAACCAGTCCTTCATATTCAAGAGAAAACAACAAAAAATGCCAACACAGAAAGAAGTACAATTTGTGAAGCGCATACAACAAATTGTCTTTTGGATTTATTGAACCTTTAACCGTTGAAGGCAATGATAAAACAACATACATCAACATACGAAACATCTAAAGCAATGGCCAGTATCGTTTTTTCACCTTGTGAAGATCAGATTCATCACATTTCTGCACTTCGCTCTGAGTCATGCTCCGATTGTGAGACAATTCGCGACCACCTCTGATACTCAATTTCTTGAGCTTTGCCAAAGTCTTGAAACCACGTTCATCAGAACCTTTGTTCCGGATGGTTTATTTCCAGGAAAAAAAACAAACCAGTTGAGTTGGGAGAAAGAAACATAGAAACACATCTTGTTTTGCGTGGTAAACGGTAAATGTGAACAGTTTCCTAATGCAGGCCAACTACCTTTCGGAACTGTTGTATCATTGAGACACTCCAACCAGAAGTCTTCAATCTCCGCCTTATTCATGTTCCATCGCTTCCTGCATTCGGCAGCAAACCTGAGTTGCTTGCAGTTTTGAAACACCTGGCTTAAAAGGGAAAAACATTGTCCGCAAAAAAAAAACACGGCAACGAAGTAACTTGACAAGCTAAGTCAGTCGCTCGATTTCATTGGTGTGATAGGTCTCGCCTTCCATTGATAATCGATCTTTCGCTTCAACCTGTCTGCAGGGAAACAAACCGTGTTTGATAAATGTTAATTGTATAATGTATATATAATGTGTTCGCTTCATTTAGTTTGCAGCAAAACACGTTTAGTACGTTTTGTTTGGTGCTGTGTCAAAATTCATGTTTTTTGTGCCATGCCCTGCCTCCTCCGTTATGCGGATGGTACGTTCTTTCCCACGGATACCACCACCATGTTTGTTCTCCTTGATCAACTTCTTCTTCTTCTTCGCTGCAGGCATTTTGTCCCATTCATCTTTCTTGCCTCGTTTGCGATAGTGCTCTGCCAAACTACGGCACGCGTTGTAGCAAAGCTTGCAAACTCGACACCCTGGCCGCCCAGCTGAAAGGGTCTTGGACACTGGGACTTGCTCATCACATTTCATACAAACGACCTGATCCCCATGATCGGGATCATCATCCTCCTCTGGAGGCACATTGGGGGGCTGAAGTTCCACAGGACTTCCTTGCTCTGGTGCTCCCGCTGCACTCATGCCGGTCACACAGAGTAGAGACACTGGAACGGTCACTGTAGCTAGTAGGCCAAATGGCTATCGATGCACACAAGTAACACGATTGACACACTTCTATGTGTTGACTTCCTTTCCAAGATCGTCGCTGACCACTGTGCTATGCAGAAGACAATCCTGCACACACAAGTTCGACATCCGTTTTTTTCTCCCGGTTGACGTGTCGGTTTGTCTGTGCTGTGTGTTTGGCTGCCAACGTAGTTCGATTGGCAACGAACACAAATCGGCCAGTGGGTGATGTTTTTTTGCAATTCCCTCCATCACAACAACCATCTTGATGATTGTAGACTAGCATGAACTAACATACAAGAACGAAACAGGTGTATATGATTGCATGTATATATATACATGTATGTATGTATGTATGTATGTATGTATGTACGTGTATGTGTATATATATATGTGTGTATGTATGTATGTATGTATGTATGTATGTATGTATGTATGTATGTGTATGTGTATATATATATATAGTATATAGATTTTTCTCTACAGAACAGTTTACAATGTGTACAACAGAAACCGTTCATTTTCGCAATGTGGCAATCACCCTTGTGTGTGTGTTGGAATGTTACTCAAAGCCATTCCAATCCACGCTCTCACCCCAAATGTCGGTGACGTAGACAAGTGATCAACCTTGTTGAACTTTGTCAGCTCTGTCGAAGTTTGCAGTCTCCTGAGTTTGATTGTCAAAATGATGCATAAACTCAACAAGTAACTTTTGGTTGGCCACAGTAGTGCCAATAGTGTTGTTATTTGTCCTTTGTCCACGTGTCACTAAGATAGCTCTTTGAAAAACCACCCGCCTTCAGTTCGCATGCAAAGATTGCTGCCAACAGGGCCGATGCAACCTGAGTTTTTTGGTCATAGTTCGAGCCAACCAACAGCAAGTTGGAATTGACAACAAACACTCGAAATCAAAACGTAAAATAAAAAAGAACACAACAAACACACACACAACACATCATTGAAAGCCGAGCAGCGGAAGCAACGTGCATAGAGTTGCCGGCGAGGGTTGCAAGTCCTCGATTGCTGAGACCCACAACCTTGAATCGAGATGTTCTCATAGCAGATGCCGCCCATGATGCTGTGGGCAACCCATGTGCCAAAAGTAGCTCTGCCCCACCTAAGTTTCATTCTTCTTTTCTTTCTGAAGAAAATGGTTCGTTGTTGTTGTTCATATCACCTCGAAACTCTAAAGTCTTCAATACCGCATATATATGTTCATCTTGATTCTTGGCTCATGCAATCAAGATGCAAAGAAATCTTTCCTTTTCTTCAGACCATATGTAGCCACATGTTTTCGTCAATGTCGGTAGAACATTGATTCCATAACGTGCTCGATGCCCAGGCCGTTGTGAAAGATCATAAAATTTTCCATCTGGAAACAATTTGCGAAAATCGATCAGTCCTTGGAAAGTCAAAGGATAACATGTTTCTTTCTGAAATATTAAATGAAAGTAACGCTGCAAAATAAACTATAGTTGGCATGTTGCAACTGAGAAGAGCACGTGTTGACATTGAATCGGACAACGCGCTCAGTGAACGGATTGCTGGTAGATCAGCCACCATGTATGCAAGTGCCCCTCCATCAATCTTGAAGGCTTCCATCAACCCTTTTAGAGACGACGTCACGATATCATCCAAGGAAACGCCAATCCTTTTTTGTTGAATTTAGTATTCAAAAAAACAAACAATGCGATCAAACTAAAAAAAACAATAGAACTGTACGACTGTACATGATATGGTGTCAAGTCCCTGAGTCGTTAAGTCAGTAGGTTTAAACGAAAATGTAAAACAATGAGATGCACACCAGTAAAAGACAAACAATGTATTGCCCGCAACCATAAGTCATTAAACCTGTATGTTCGCACATGAAACTCACACTTGTATATGACATTAATTAGTTTATCCGATTCCTGATGAATGCACAGCATCAAAGAGTTTAACACACAACTAACTCACATACAAAACAAAGAAAATTCAACATGAAGCAAGGGAACTTGAAATTGTCGCTCAGCCGTGCTATGCAGTACTTTCGACGACGTTCTACTGGAAAGTTCATGGCTTCAGATGCAATGATGCTTTCATCAAGCCTGTAGATAGGACTCAATACATCCTCCAGCAATGAAATCATGAAGCCAACCACATTTTCGTGAAGGAATATCATTGGGCGATACTCCAAGACCATCCTGAGCAACAACAGCAAAAATATGGCTGTAGGACCAGCTGCCATTTGTTGACTCCCAAACGTAGAATAGTCCACACAAGCACTGCCAGCAACCAGGACTGACAATGCAATGCTACCATCCGGCACGGACTTCTCATCAATTTTGTAAGTTCTGTTGCACAAGCCAGCGTGCTTCATACACCTCACGGATGTGTTTTTTCTTCATGTTTTGCTGTAATGTTTCTATTTAGTGATTTACTATATATATATATATATATATATATGTGTGTGTGTATGTATATATGTGTGTGTATTATATTGTTTTATAGTTTACCCATGCCTATCACATCTACATACTTCAAATTGAAAAAGAAACAGTCCTGCCTGCACTCGGTCTTGATAGGGCATGTGCGGTCCAGAATGGTTCTTTTCAGCTCCGTAAATGTCTGCCTCATCAGGTAAAAGCGAAAATCTAAGTATGTTGACCCTGAACCCTCAATGCCATACATATATTCCGGTTTTGAAACCCCCAAACCCCTGAATGCCATACACAATGCCATACCATGAGAATGCCATACCGTAGAATGCCATACGTATGGCATTCTGTTCAAGTCCGTATGGCATATGGTATGGCATTCTCACGGTATGGCATTGTGTATGGCATTCAAGCTCCACTATATTTAGAAAAAAAGTAAAAACATGTATGTATGGCAATGTATGGCATTCGTATGGCAATCTGTATGGCATTTGTATGCATGTGTAGCATTTGTTCAACTTCTTGAAAAAACCGAATGTTCCGGCCTCCTGAGAAAGATAAAGGTGTGAGCTGCCAAATTGTTGTCCTGATTCAGTAGGTCCTTGGCTGATGATAATTTTGCAGAGTAAAAAAAGGAAACGTGAACATCCATGAACACATGAAAAACACATCACCAAAAAAAAATATATTAAACACACCTCAGAAAATCAACCAGCTTGGTTCTGGCCTTTGTGAAAGACAACCATGATGGCTCATTGGAAGGTGAATCATCATCAGCGGCTCGAATCAGCTGGTAATCCTTGAGCGCGTTTCCCAAGAACTTCACTTTCAAAAAGCCTTTGTTTGTCTCGCCCTTGCATTTCTTGAAGAGCGAATCAATGTTGTGAACTGCTGGTTTTGCGCGTTCATCATCTGACACCAAATCACCTTTCATAAACTCAGAGGAGCCAAGGGCTCTGAGAATGTCCTGCTTGGAAATGTGTACCTAGGTTTTTGTTGCATCAAAGTACTTAATGTCCCAAAGGGCCAGGAAAATCATACAATATATATATATATATAGATGAAGAGAAAAGAAAAATACCACACATCACATATGGAAATAAAACCAAGCGACCTCCACTGCCACTCTTCGTTCGGCCCGGGCTTTCATTTCTTCTGACATGATATCTGCAATATCACTAAACAAGTGCGTATCCTTGTCACTGTTGTTGATACAACATGTCTGAGCTGTGGGGCTCCAATCACATTGGCTCATGACTTGCATGGAAAGATGTTCTGGCACCTGAGATGCTAGAGCTTTCAATGCGAACTCTGGTGTGCCAGCCCCAGAAAACTCCGTCCAAAGTTGCACATGGACTGGTTTCTTTTGAGCATCACAGCAATCAGTGAAAAAAACTTTGGCCATTTGTTCTGGCCAGTGAAACAATTGCTTCAACGGTGTTTCTGTCATTGTGATGTCTTCGGGTTTGACATCGTCTTCGGTTTCTTTCTTTTCTTTGCGTTGCTTTTTTGGAATGCGGACAGATGCAACTCTGGCAGTTGTTTTTTTCGTCGCACTGGGTGCCCTGGATCTCTTGCCTTTCTTGGTGGTTTTCGCATCTTTCTTCTGTTTCCTCTTCGACGTTGTCCTCAGCACACCCAAACGTGTATTTTTTTTTTCTGCTGGTTGTCGGATTTCCCGGCAGAGGAACGGACAGATGTCTTCCGTGTTGAAGGCGCCTTCCGCGTTGAAGGTGCCTTCCGCGTTGAAGGTGGCGCCACTGATGATGAGGCAGTAGCTGATGTTGCGCAAGCTTCTGGCACCTGGCAAATGGCAAATTGGTGGTAGTCACTGAAATCCATGGTCGTTTCCTGTGCGCTCTTGAAGTTCCCTGCGAAGAGTGATGATGTAGGTGGCATTTTTGGAGATGTAGCATCAAACGGCACCATTTGTGTTTCCATCAAATCAAACCCATCTGGCGATGAGTCTTGGAAGCTAAAAATGGCTGGCAAAAAGAAACCTAACTGAATCTCTAGGCACTTGAACACAACTCAGTCTCAACCCGGAACATATATGTTCAAAGAAGAAAACTATCAGCAGCAAATTAGCACATGGCTAAGAAAAAAACAAAGGGGCAGTTCACAATTTTTATTCGATGTGCGCGTGCAGATCTGTGAGGTCGCATGTGCAAAAAAGGGACAGCTGTGCGTTTTACGCATCAACTGCGTCATTCATCTCGGACTGAAGCCGAAACGGATGGATAGTAAAGATTGATGATTGCACTTTCAAAGTTCCGCTTCGATTTGTACACTTTGTTGTTCCCCCAAGCGTTTTCAACGCCTGCATCTTGTGCAAGTCGTATTGCTGCCTGAACATTTGCTCTTTCCGTGTTCCCAGGGGATTCTGCCAATCTCAGCTGTTGTTTCAAATACGGAAGTGTTGGTAGGATAGCTTGACGATGTCTTTCGCCATGCTTTCCCCATATACCTCTTGTTCCACCCCGCTCATTGCGTTCCAACTCCTGTAAAGCAGCTTCATCAGCACTGTTAAATGTGGAAATTGATACATCAGAAGTATTTTCTGATATATTGTCCTGTGCATGTTCAGTCTGGTCTTGGTTGGAAGCATTACTTGGTGCAGAAACTTCTGCAGCTTCTGCATGTACTGGACCTTGTAGAAGTTCTGGGCTAATGCGCAAAGAAAGGTTTGCCTGGGATATGATGAGAACCAACTAGGTATTTGAAACAAAAAGCTTATGGGTTTTGTCAAATATCACAAAACCAAAACAAACATACTTACTCACGGCTGTAGTTTTCCTATTGGTTTGCCATTGCCAAACGAGCTAAAAACATGCCACGTCCCGGAGTCCCATGTCAAGAAACTTCCGACTCCAGGGATTGCATGGTATCTCCACGAAAGAAACGATGCTGACTCTGGGGTTGCGAATGTGTGACAGCTGAACTTGAGCCTGCTTCATCGCCACTTGAAACAATCTCGAAAACATTGGGGTCGGAGTCGGGGTTGGCCTTTTTCGGTTCACGGCATCGGTCACCCTCCAAACCAAGCCTGTGTTTTTTTAGCTTGGGTTGATTTTCATCTTCACGTGCCGATGAAGTCGGCGCTGATCGTGTCTTTGGCTTGGCAGGACGACAAAATCGTTCTTGGAGATCTTTTCTGTGATCATGTTTGGATTCACCTGATTGATTTTAGCACATCGCCAGCAGAAAAGTTTGAGTCAAACAAATATTCAACAATCAACCGTAGTATATTGGCCCGTAAGCCCGCAAGCCCCTAAGTCCGAGAGTCTGTAGGTCCGTAAGCCATACAAGTCCGCAAGTCAGCAATTCCCTTGAAAGGGGTCCATGGAAGCCTTATAAGGGTCACATATGCTTTTAATTTCGAAGCACGGCGCCCTCGTGCTTTGAAATTAATTTCTTCGCGTTCAATCACGTCGCAGTTTCAAAATTAGGGTTGGTCAAGACTCAAACTGTCAAACCTGCATAGCACCTGCATAGCACACGCGTAATGGAGGACGCATGGAGACGCAGCGCAAAGAGGAGATTCGCGTTGTGACATCATGTGTGCAAAGCTACGCGTAAGTCTGGTCAGAAAGCCCGTAAGTCAATAAGTCCAAACATCTACCAAATCTGCCAAAATTGTTATTTCAAATTCAAATACCAAAACAAAACAAAGCACTTTTTCATTCAGGGTACCTGTCAAAAACTGACGCAAGGTTTCGTAGAAGTCAGCGCGTTGATTCAAGGGCACAAATGTAATAACCTTGGTTGCTTCAGCGTCGTGTTGAATCGTTGTTTACAGGATGCCTCAAAATCAAACCAAACCTTCAAACGGTTGTTGTTGTTACTACCAAGGAACAAACGGGGTGACAGAGCATACTGCACGAACAGCACTGTAGTAGCCATGTTTCTGCGAATGAGAAAAGCTGTTTTCTCCGGTCAGTGCCAAAACCTGATCATATCTTTCATCTAGGAGGCTGTAGTAACCTGCACACTGGAATTGCATCATGCGACGACCTTCCACACTGCAGTCATACGCAGACTCAACTGTGGTCCACCCAACACTGACCAGATTTGCACATCCTTCATAAGCAGTATATGGTTTCTTCTTGACAGGAATCGGAGCTGACAACGATGTGATACTCATTGTAGTCGTCGATGCTAGACATACATGTCCTTGTGCTGAATGCTGAAAAACCAAGCCGAATCTTTCCATTACTTCCACTTCTGTTGTGTGCGCTTGACGGACATTTCGTGGGACAACACAATCCCGTTGCACTGATGCACGGCCAATGGCAGAAATGGTTGTCCTTGGGTGGCAATGGATCATGATTTCATTTCTGAAACAACGGAAACAATCACGTAATCATCCCACAAATCCAAAAACCCACGGAAGAAAATGACCTGATGCTAGAAAGAATCGCCTGCACTTCGGTCAAATCAGGGTCAATGTCCATCAGCCGCTCCACCACGCTGTCATCCCAAGCTTGCCTTTGTTTTACCTAAGTAAGTCTCTCAGAGAATTTGCAGTCATGAGTCATGATGGCAGGTCTGAGACATGGTTCCTCTCTGTGAAATATGTTCCCTTGCAAGCCAAGGCACTTCAGAGAATTCAGCAAGTGTGTTTATCGTCCCAGGCTTGAACAGTTCATCAATACGAAGGGGAACAATGTTCTCAGATTTCAACCTCGAGCAAACTTAAGGGCCAGGACACCCTATGTGACAAAGCTTAAAAATCTTCTGGAATTTTTAAAACATAGGACATGCCCCTCAGGCAAAGCCTAACCGAGACACTGGAACTCTATCGGCGAATCTCGACTAGCAGTGGCCCCGCACATGTTCACAGCAATGCATCCATCCCATGCCTCGTGTGGTCGTGTGAACGAAGCATGAACAATGACACGTCAGCTTAGTGGAAACATATCAATAACTAACAAAACAAATTTCATTCTGCGGTAAAATTTTTCCTATTCGTTTGGCACCCCAAAATCTGACCCCCACAACCAACTAAACATGTAGCAAACCTGTATAGGAAAAAGGTTACTGAGGGTAGAGTTGTGGGGGTCAGATTTTGGGGTGCCAAACTAGTAATTTTCCGTTTGGTTTGGGACTTTGGGGGGGCGCCTTTTTGACCTATTTTTGGAGCCCCTTTTTGGGCTAAAAAGTCGCCCCCTTTTTAACCCCCAAAGCAGTACCAAACCAACGGGAAAATTACCATGCCAAACCAGCAGGCCAAGAAACATCCTTCCCCAAGAAACAAACTCTTTGGACATACGATCTACGTTCTGGATGTTTGCAAATTACTTGGAAAGCCACAAATGAATCTGGTGCTTCTTCACCTTGCACACTCTTGCACACCTGGTAGTACTTGCCTGTAGAAAGTCGCGTGGACACATGATCAGCTAGCATTTGTTTTTCCTTGTCGCTGAGAGGTTCATTCTCAGAGTTCTGTCCTGGTACTAGGTAGCTTCGTTGAAACTTGGATTTCGCAATTGACAGTTGTTGGGTCATGTCCTCTGCATCACCATGCAACGATTGCAGGCTGTACCCGTAGACATGTTGGATGAGCTCCTCGTGTTATGTGTACATCCACCGGCAGAGCGAACAGAATGTTGAGAGGTATATTTTAGGGCACACAACAAAAAACAAATACCGCACAAGAATCTGTTCTGCTGTCCCACTTGATGGCGACAAGTTTGGACAAATCTGCCAGAAGCCTATCCAAATTGTCCCTGAGACCCGGTGTTGCAAGATCTTTGTTGGTCCTTCTCCGTAAAAATGCGCAAGTTGACGCGGGCAATGATGCTCTTCCAATTGAAACCTTCTGGTGCAAGAAATGATGTTGTGCCTCCAGTTGTTGCATCACGGTCAGAGCGCTGCAATATTTCATCAATGCTTGTGCAAGAGGATGTGGCATGACTAATTCAACGGGAGAAGAACTAGCCCACCAAATCACATAGGCCACGAGGCTTTGAGGGAACAACCTGTCCAAAAAGTGTCTTGCCATGTGAAAGGACACATGACCATTCCCGCTGGAAACTTGACCTGGATTTGTTTGCATGTGGTTCCACAAGTCAATCACATCAAGCGCAAAGGCTTTGGATGACTGTACATATTGTCTTTGTAGTTCCATGTCATCCATGTCATTGAAAAGGCAAATGCCAAGTGCACAGAGTCTCCATGGAAGCTCTCTCCAAAAAGAAAATACTTGCACGAAACGTTGAGCCATTGCCATTTTGCAAGCATTGTAAGAATTGAGTAAGCAATTCCTCTGCGATTCACCAAGCTTTTGCAGAAAAGGGTGAGCTGTTCCTTGTGGAAGGTTGAGAAGCTTGTTCGAAAAATTGTCAAGCCATATTCCCTGCGCTAGTTTCGATGCCATCCTCCCCTTCCAGGGGCATTTTTTACAACAACCGTCCGAGTGAGACACAAGCGGGCATCCGTGAAAAAAAATTGAAACAGAAGCCCCCCAATCCGCAAGCTGCGAACATATGTGGGCAGTTGCCCAAAAAGTTGTCCCCTGCTCCCCCTCAGTGATGACGGACTTGATCATGTCCACCTCTTTCTGTGTAAATTCGGCCATGGAAGAAGAATTAAGATCTGCACTCAAGAACATCAGTGCTTGGCGCCGGGGCAATAGCCAGTTCAAAACATCGCACCTCAAAAACCAGCCAATCCGTGACACTGCGACGCAAACATCACATCACAACAAGGCAACATGTGAGACTTGGCTGACAAGTGAGAAAACCAATATTCAAGTGCCAAAGAGCAAATATCCCCATCTGGTTGTGACCAGCGTAGGGCATGTAACTTTGAAAAGGGCTGCAAAACTTTTCTTCAACTTTGGCTCCTGTAAACAAACTGCACCTGGGCGTGCGGTACTACTTGCAAAGTATGACAAAAGCTTGTAATGGTGCCAAGGAATATAACAGTCAGTCCTGGATGCTCTGATTCTTCATGATGCACTCGGCAATGAAACGGTCGCATCGTGCTCTGATAGAAAACCATCTTGAAATGCAGTTGAGGGTGGTCTCGAAATCATCCCACATGAAGAATTCTTGGATGGTGTTCATTACCTGTGTGAAGTTCACGCATATGTTTGTAGAACAATGCCTTTGACTTTGACCTTGACCTTGAACGAAAAAAAGGACTAATAAGGCTTTGACAGGTTGCATGGTGGAGGGAATGGTCTGCATCTGGCAGTGGCATGTTGAATCGAAACAAGAGGTTTGCATCCAAATTAGCAGGGTCAAGGTCATCTACGCCTTGCTCGACATCTCCAGATTCATGCCCTGCAAAACCAGGTGTGAACCATGCATCCTTCTCCACACCAAAGTCAGTGAGAATTGAGCACACCCTTTCCGCCGTGAAATGTATCTTAGCAATATTCGAGCGAACAAAAATAACTCACAGCACAACACACATACACACATGGATGGTCAAAATGTGGCAGAAATCTCTAGTTTGCAGCGAAATCTCTAGTTTGCAGCTGTGGCACACGCTCGCTTTCCAAAGTCAACGTGTGTACCAATTTCTCAAGCTTCTGTCCCGCACTTGCTGCCCTGGAACCTATGCATTGTATCGGTAGCAATCTTTTTTGGATCCTGGTATCCTTGTGGGTAGTGCCATACCAAACGATGTCTGCCTGTGTGACCAGAAAATCACGTCCAAATTGCGGTGATGCGTCACATCTGAGATGTAACACCCATGGTGTTACTCTGTCTGATGACTTTGAAAAGATTGTTTCCCGTGCATACAGCATTGTGACTAAGTCTAAAGTTATCCTCATGTCGTAAAGAAGGGACGGTGACGGGAGGCGCATAGCTTCGAAACTGACGTGGAGGTGATTGAGAAGCTTGCTCGAGAGTGCCATCTGTAAGCTCCTACCAGCAATGCAATGGTAAGGTCTTCAAGTTCCACAGTCCAAAGTCCAGAGCCCAAAGTCCAAAACTTAAAAACAGAAACTGTTGCATGTTCGCACCTTGAAACTGTATCCTTCAAATACATGGGCTGGATCAAGTTGTCTGTCAAGAGCACTGCATCCAAGAGGAAAGTTGGCTGGTACGCAACACCCCCGACAAGTTTGGTGTTAGGGTTGTCGCGATTGTCGGAGCGCTTCTGTCGCTGCATAGTTCCAGTCCTAACCTTGGGTCACTTGGGTCACGCAGTCACATGCACTGCACGGGTATACCACACATCAAAACCTATAGTAAATTCAATGGCCCCCAGCCAGAGAGTCACAGCGATGGCGATGGAACCTTCAGCGATGGAATTCATCATAATAACAGCTGAGTCTGTGAAAAGATCTTGAGTCTGTGAACCTGAAGCTGACTCACTGAGTACAGCACAGCAGGCGACAACCAAAGTTGTTCTGACTTTGACCTGAGACATTGATAGACAAAGGGTTTGTCAGTGGATTGTTGGCAAGTTACAGGCTCGCTGGCAACTTTGAAATTTGAAATTTGCAAATTTGCAACATTGAAATCACATGCTGCTGAGTTTTACTGTTTTGCGTTTCGCATCCACACAAAGCCGCGACTGTGGGACATGGTGCAACAATTTGCACTGCATCAAGCCCGCAACCTGCCATTGCCAATTACCATCTGTCCAAACCAAACTTTCACTTTCACTTGTTTTGTCTTGGTGGATAGTCTCAAGCCTCAAGTGATGCTTATTAATTCAAGCTCATTCAAATGTAATGTCATTGGCCATTGGCACCGCCCAGGCAGATTCAAAAACCAAACGCAACTCAGAAGACTCAGAAGTACTCAGGAGACTCCGCGGGGTGACCACTGCTCCTCAATCATCCTTTTCACGTGCTGCAGTCTTACCCTTCTCCTGATCTTCATCCTTCTCGTCCTTCTCGTTCTGTTCTTCATCATCAGTTAGCGGTTCCACACCTCGACGACGTATGATCTCTCGAATGTGTGCTCTGGCTCCTGCTTCTGTGCCTTCCTTGGTGGCAAAGTCTACTGCCCTCTGATACAAGGCCCAAAGCTTGTCACGTAGCTGGTTTTCTCCTGGGCACCGCGCAGTGTGCAGTACTGTAAAATATTTTAAAACTGCAAAACAAACAAATACCATGCCACGGCAACAAAAAGAAAATCCAGAAAATTGAACAAAACAAAACCGACAAATTAGATTGAAGCAACTGATCGAATGTTGCCGCTCTGATTGGCACACTAAGTCTTGCAACTTGCACAGGTCTGATCTCATCTGATCATGTCCTGCAGGGGCATCAACATGTAACACATGTCCCTTGGATGAGGGTTTCAAAATCAATGGGGGTTCCTACTTAAAACCCTATTTTCGTGACCCTGGGACTTAAACCAAAAAAAAAATATGGTCACCAAAAAGTGTTTGGAACCCTCATTGATTTTGAAACTTGAAACCCCTTTTGCACTCGGGTTGCGAGAGAAAACCCCTTTCAAGGGAAATTTGTATCTACGTAGACTAGTGACCAGTGACTAGTGTGACTAGACTAGCGTGGCTAGCGACTAGTGATGAGAGACCGTCTAGACTCTAGACTCTAGGACTCCAGACTCTAGATGATTGTTTTAGACTATTCTAGGTTCCAGAGTTCCAGACTCTAGACTCTGCATGCAGACTTTGTGTGTGAATGTTTATCTATGTTTTTACAATGCAGCACCATTGTGAAATACGTTGAATTGTGAACAGTGGGGCCAACATGGGCCAACATCATTCTACTTCCGACCCGTTCCAAGTTCCAACCAACCTCACCTGCTTTCAATTTTCAAGTTCAAACTTCGAAACAAACAAAAAAATACAGCACCGGCGGCACCAACCAGTCCATTCATCCGAAAGCTTCTGTGTTCCTCAACTTCTCGGATTAACGACATGATTGTATGTACTTCAGCCAGTGCTGGTGTGAATGGACGCTGTGGCCTGGAACCAGCTGCCTTTGAAAGCGGGTCTGGAGGGGTTCGAGGACGGGACCGGGACCGAGCGCGATCAGACTCAGGAGATGCCATGCCCAATGCCAATGCCCAACGTCAATGGCCAAAAGGATCAAAAAAACGAATATGGCCGTCGGCCCAATCTGAAATTTGAACAAACACAGCTGCACTGCGTCACTGTCGTGGACTCATGATACAAATTGAAATTTGATTGGAGAGCAATCAGTAATCATGATGAGGATTGATTGATCATTGGCTCTTGAAGTCTGAAGTGATTGAATTGAAGTTGATGTCACTGAAGACTGAAGACTGATGACAGTGTAGAGAAAACATACTGGGGTACCAGGCCAAAAATTCTGACAGAGTCACAAAGCCCGATAGAGCGTGGCAAATGCCCAATTGCCGGCCTCAAAACAAAATCGATAATCGAACCCAATAATAACAAAAAAAACATCTGAAATTTGACCATATGACATATGTAGCGAAAAACAGTCTTGAAGTGGAAGCCGGAGACTGGAGATGAACAAGTAGAAATTTGAATGCGAATATACTCATTCACAACGAATATCCTTTGAAGCCTTTGATAGTAAAGTAAAGTGGACAGAAACACTGATTGAAATTGAAGCAACAGCTACACATGGCGTTGGGCTATTCATGCTGCTGTGACATTCTGACTTTTCTGACAGTGTGAAGGGCTTGGACTGGGCGCCGAGCTGAGCTCGTTGGTTTGTCTCGAACTTGAACTTCTCAAGGAACCGCTCCATGCAATCCGTCTGAATACGTTTGAATCCGTCTGAACCAACATCCCATCACTGTCAACTGCCGTCACCCCGTCATCCTGTCACCCTACCAAAAACAAAAAGTTTATTGTTAGCCATTGTTGGCCAAAGAAACCGACAACGACGATTTGACTTCATCCAGCAATTCTTGAGCTCTGCTAGTGTCCCCATTCATCATGGCTGTTTCGATTTCCTTGAACAAAATGTTCATTGATGAATCAACGTCACGTTGTTGGGCAGCGCCAGGTCCAGGCAAGGCCGACAGTGCGTCAGGCAATTCAGGCAACATGATATCGGTACCCGCATCCATCTTTGACGGATGGTGATTGATAATGATGGGTGGCACATAGTTCTTGTTCTTGCAACGAAAGAAACCAATTGTTTATATATCCCCGCATATGAGATTCAATATATATATATATATATATATATATGCATCTATGTTAAATGCAAATTGTACCAGTGTCAGTCTCAGTTTCGACTGTCAACTTTTCAACTATTACAATTTGAAAAATGGTGGGTTGGAAGTTGAACATGACCTGTGAATGAGCCCTGATCCTCGAGCCTGAGAGATTCAAGTCAGGCCAGAAGCAGTCTAGCCTCATTGATACCCAATTCGGAAATTGCATCAATAATCAAGTTGGCGCTTTGCATTTGTTTTGAAGCCTCCAGCCGCCCTGCGTATCAATGCATGTTGCCTACATGTGATCCTGTCCGTACTTTCTTTAGATCTGCTTTAAAAAAACGTATACCTCATACGTTTGATGAGGTACATTCCAAACAAGACTCGAGAGAAAGCTGTCACCTCTGTCCACGTCAATCAAGAAAAAGGCGTGGCATTCATAGTGGTTGACAGATCCACGTTCTTGCCCTTCACAAAGAGCTAGAAGAAGCTTCCAAAACATGCCAGAGTCATCATCTATGGGTTCACCAGCACCATAAGGACAAACTGGTATGTCGGCAAGTTTCTGGATGTCCCCGCTCACTTCCCACGAGAGCATTTTGGTAAAATTTTCCGCCATCAATACAATCACAAAGGAGGCAAACCAAATGGGTTCAGAAGATTACTTGGGCCCAAAATAAATCACGGCTTTGTCGCTCAACTTTGACGCCAACACGTCTCTACTTTTCTTTTCCTAAACATTCTGCCCAACGCATACTTTAAAATGAGCTCACTGGATTTAGTATCTCAGAGCTAGAATCTCTCGTTCGTAGTCCTTTGCAAACAGGATCTGCGTGTTTGAAAGGGGAAACTGTGAGACTAGTGTGAAAAACAATTTGAACAACTGCTAGGCTCCTTGATCTTTCGC
>Ga0126342_10005339_pt1 | contig 22364 bp, 17 predicted proteins | sample Cyp1metagenome_FD_92528 | JGI IMG/M metagenome (GOLD analysis project Ga0126342, IMG submission 92528) | Coral microbial communities from Lord Howe Island, Old Settlement Bay, Australia - Cyphastrea 1 metagenome | ecosystem: Host-associated > Invertebrates > Cnidaria > Coral ...
AGATCTAGATCAGCAGATGTGAAGGTGTGAAGATGTAGATCAGCAGATGTGAAGGTGTGAAGATGTAGTATAACGGCTGCTTTTTTACGAAGAACCCTTCGCAGGCGCTCTCGGGAAAAATGACGGAGTCAGGGGTGCAGCGGCCAGTCAATCTGTATCAGCAAACAGGGTCTGAGAGGCCCCAACATATCCCTCTCTGCGCCAGCTTTCCCCGCGGCAAGGCTGCATAAAGTTACACGCATTCCACAAGGATTGGCAGCACTACGTAGGTTTGAATCCCTTTCGCCATCGCTATTTCGAAACAATAGTGCAAGTCTGAGTGGAAGCAACTTCTAGCAGCGATTTGCCCATTGTTCTTTTAAGGCCAGCTAGCCGCTCAACTGACACCAGTGCACCAGTGCAAGAGCTGCTTAGCTTGCCATGGTACTCTATGAAGTGGAACAATGTGTGACTCCTCCAGCTCCTCGTTACCTAAATTCAGAAAATCTTGAAATACCATGAATCCATTATGCTCCATACTGACTCCATGAGCTGTGTTTTGGTTTGGGATTTGCTCCATATTTGTGTCTTTGCAATTTCTGTTCAGGATATCATTTTAGCTCAAATTCCGGTGGTTGTGGTGCCATGTCCCTGCCATGTCCCTCCTGGTCCCTCAATGTCGGATTTGACCAACAAGGGAGGTAGCTTTGTTTTTTTATTGAAATTTGGCCCATGACTTAGGAAACCCCTATTATTCCATTTTGGATCCCACTCCAAAGACACCTACACCCTCCAGGGACATCTTTCAAAGAAATTTGATTGGTCATGTTCGGAAAATTCATTTCTTATAGCACATTTTTTACTGCATTTTTGGGGTTCAGTTGGACCTGGAATGCTTGGGCGCCATTGTTGGGTTTCTATTCACATGTTCCCACGACTTATCCGCCCATCAGGTTGGATCTTTCTTATATATATATTATAGTCTACCATCGCATTTGGGATTATATACATTGGAAATTCACATCATGATGAATTTTGAAGTAAACCAAAAAATGAAGTAAACCCAAATTCTAAAGTTTGGATTACACAATATTATACATTATTGTGAAGTACACCAACGCGTTTTTCACAACATTTACGAATGACCCTGCATGACCCTGCACTCCTCGTCCTCTTCCATCTTGGCCGCCTCAGGTCAGCTCAATGGGATGAACACTCTGCGCAAGTCCTGGATTATAACCAGCTTGGATGACATCAAACATGGCTGGATCCTGGTCCGTCCAGGCTCACCCAGCTCATACACCATAAACGATCATTAAAACTATCACAAACTTACGCAGTATCCCGAAGATAAAGATTAGATGATCAAGATGCTTACAATATCAGAATGAATATCTCCAGCATTGAAAGCCTTGCAGACCAACCATCAGCTCACCCAAACAAGTGCGAAAAACCATGATGCATGCATCGCAGGCATTGCAATGGGACAATAACATGCAATAACCATATGAAATAAGACAGTTGTATCTTAAAAATTATATGTGAAAATCATATTTGGCTCACAAACTATGTGCGATTCTCGAGCCCCGAGCCCAGTGCAGTACAAAAATTGCTGCATCAGGGTCATGGTCGAATGCTCGATGATGCTCGGTGCATTCAGTAACTGAGGTCGCCGCACTAGGCCCTGCAGTCAGCAGATATTGCCAAGCAGATTGATCTGTGTCTTGCCCTGCCTGGGGCACTCAGGATGAAACTACACAGGAATGAGCCCTAGGAATGGTACGGAGGCTATCCATATATAATATGTATAAAATTATATATATATATATGTATATATATGATATATATATATATATATATGTATATAATTAATATATATATATATATAATCTATGTATAATACATATATCTCTAACTAAGGACATTTCATATAGCATATATAACTGGATTCTTTTAAACAGAATGGTTCTTACATGTTAGCCACTTACGATGCCTGGGATGCAGCAATCCAACAGTGATGGCACCTGATGAATGATGGATTTCAAGGGGATGTACCCACCAAGCCACCAAGCATGATGACGAATGATCAACACACACATACATATTGTAGATACATATAGCTATCTATATATGTATGTGTATAGTATATATAATATAATTATGTATATATATATATATATATCGAATACACAACTGACCAAACTCGTTTCTGCCAGCAGTGGCCGTCTGACTTGGGGGTTGCCTCCAACTCCCAGCTATTAACCATTGGATGTTGAGGTACCCAAAAAATCAGGGAAACCCATGGAAAATCCTTTATGAAGTAAATTAGTTCACAATTTCTGAATATGTCTAAACAATTCCTTTGCAGGGAAAATCTTAGGGTTTTTTTAAGCTCCTGAAGAGGCCAAAGAAGGCCTCAAATGAAGACCATACTAAAGGGGCGCTAGGATAGTAAGCCTTACATGTGATTGTGGAAATCCCACCCCAAAAAAATCCTGGTAGTTCCTGGTTGGTCCTGTAATGTGCTTGTTGCATCGAAACCTATCAAAATAGCTGACGTCGTTGGATGGAAAGTCACCTGGCATATTCTGCCATGATTCGATCCATCTCCAAATAGGTTTCAATTTCCATTATATATACCCTCTGGTAAACTAACATAGCTATGGGAAATCACCATTTTTAATGGGAAAATCCACTATAAATGGTGATTTTCAATAGCTATGTTAAATTACCAGAGGGTAAGTATAGCACTACAGTTATACTGATAGTTTAATCTCATGTCCACCATTCACAATTTTGGGTCGAATCCCACGTGACTTGCCACATCTCCCATGACTCCCAAGCATATCTGGTTGGTGGTATACGATACCTACCCCTCTGAAAAATATGAGTTCGTCAGGTGGGATGATGACATTCCCAACTGAATGGAAAAATAACAATGTTCCAAACCACCAACCAGATATCTATTCTTCATGTTCCATTTGAACATATTTGGACTGTGAAATTCATTAAAATTTATCCATTTTCATGCGGAATACTGGAATACACCCCCCGAGCTGTTTCGGCAGCTTCAGCCTTGTCCTTATCCACGGCTAAAACGCTCAGAACATCGGACCAGCTGATGTTGTCACTGCTGGAAAAGCCTCGGATCTCTCACCGGTCCAGTCACAAACCATTTTTTGGGCTTATTTAAATCATTAAAACATAGGGAATCATAGGGATATACAGGGTATATCAGGGTATGGTCCATTTTTTTTCCAACCCCAACTGGTGATGGTAACCAACAACGTTGTTCGTGATATCATAGTGCTGGTTATGTCTCCAAAAAATTGATCGATAAGGCTTATTTAGGGCTCATGTAAGGTTTCTTTGGGGTTCTTTAAGGGTCAATTGAGGGTTAACATGTATATATATATAAGGTTCTTTAGGTTTTATGTAGGGATTATGTCGGGTTTATTTAGGGTTTGTGCAAGGTCACTTTAGGGTTTCTGTAGGATGTCTTTAAGGGTTCTTTAGGGTCAATTGAGACTTAATGATGGGGTTAATGTGGGTTTTTTTCTTGGGGTTTATGTACCCGCAGCACGTGTGAGCACGTGCAAAAGGATATTAAAAATTGAAAAACATACACCCATTCCAGCACTTTGGCCGATGAGGGTTTGCAGGAACGTCTCTAGGTCAGCCCTAGAGCCATCCTGTTGTTCGACCTTCAACTACAACGAAGCCACTGTAAGGGTCACCAAAAAGGAACAAAAACGAGGGTTCCACCAATTATCCCGAAAGACGTTGGGGCATAGTCTAAGCGCTGTAAGATTTGATATCCTTCCAATACAGTACAAACCCTGGTGGAATATTCGGAATCTATTCATGAATTGGGGTCACTTTTTGGGATGATTTTTGGAGACTGGGAATAGTTCTATGACAAATTGTCGACGAGAGCCTGCTTACCAACAACAATCTTTTAATTTTTATATAATTCATATCTCTCAAAAGCACAGCCTCGTTTTTTTCCGACGCCAGCACCCATGGCACCCTGGATCCGAAGCCACTGGCGATCCAAAAGGGATCCAGCGAAAGTTGGGTTTTTTTTCGTAGTGTATTGGGGACAGAACTAACAAAAAATGACTTGGAGGATCTAGGTTCAACACAGCAAGGAAGCTGTAAACCGTTCCCGGCAAAAAACAAGATAAAAAAGAAGAAACTTCGATAAATCGCTTCATTTCATTACTCATAACTGGGACATTTCATAGATTTTTATTGGCTAATATTGGCTATAGAAATGAACCGTTTTGTGTCATGGAGTTTTTTTCCAGGATTATACAACTAGCAATCAGGCGGGTTCAATTAACAAACGTAAGGATTGGGCAACTGAAATGTGGTTGTTAAAACAATACAACATACAGTAGGGGTTCTAGCCAACAAAATTCAGGATTCAAACAAGAAAAAATGGGGATTTCTATGGATTTCTGCAACACTGAGGGACCTTGACCAGCAAACATTGGGATAGAAGCAACAAACATTGAGATTTATGCAACAAACATGATGGCGTAGTCAAACATACTGGGACAAGTGTCCCCACCAATCCAACAAAAATGGGAAAATCAACCAATCATGCTCAAGATGAGACGGGTTCTACCCAAACTATTGACTATTTATGACCATTTCATGGTCTGCTAAAAAGGAGCGGGTCAAACATTTTTCTCCGCGTATTCGCAAGAAATAATACCCTTGGAGAAACCCGCTCTAAGCCAAGAATTGCCTCCACTCATGGACTTGGATTCACCGAGATGAACATCTTAGGCCCCCTTGGGGGCAATCGTAGTAGCGGTTCCATCCTCCCAGGGGTTCCCAGTGGTGCCGCACCAAAAAAAACACATTGGGGACTCGGCCAGCATCCTCGAAGACCTGGTTGGTTCATCTCCAATCGTTGCTATGGAAATATCATGGTTATAATGGTTCATTATGGAGGATGAATCCCCATTTTCTGTGGATTCCCATAATAATGGGTCATGAGAATCTGATAGTCCCCGAAAAAAATTGGGTATAGTATGACAGAAATGTACAATACTATATATATAGTATAGAAATGCATAGCTAATCATCAACCACCTGGGGATGATTGAAATTACTTCCATTTGAAAGCATCCCGCATGCTCTGGACCCCTCCCTGGTTTTCAGCTCGCACCTGGTTGAGGCTCAACACCTGGACAGAGCCAAGTCCGAGCTTCGGCGGCCCAAAGATCCCCCAGTGCCATCACAGCATCACTGACAACTGCTTGAACCATGGTTAAGGGAATTTTGGAAACGGATACCTTTGTTTTGTTCCAATCAAACTTGAGTTTCGTAACGTTTCGTATCATATTGTTACGTTCATCATCGTTCGTCTAATTAATTTCCTCTATAAATACCACGTTTCTGGGTGAAAACTCTGTTCAATTAGCCAGGTGATGCTTGAACCACCCAATCCGGAATTGTAGGTCAGCATTGGGTACTAAAATATGGCTGTTCAGTTCAGGTCCCAAAAAAGAGCAGTCTGTCTGTGGGCTGGTCTGCCAAGTATTTATCCTGAAAAAAAAATATCTGATGTGTTTCCATCTGTTTTCGTTTGTGGGGTGACAGTATCAAAAGATAACAATAGTGTCGCCCCGTCTGATTTTGCTAGTAGTTTTACAGCTGTTTGGGGGTCCTCCCTTAACTATTCCCTTCCCCGCAGTAGTGAAGACTCCAAAAACCAGAGAATGCTCAACATTACATTCAGGACAATAATCTACGGCTAAAGAACGATGGCATGTACCAACATCTATATATCAACAAGATGACTGAAAACAGACAATACATAACAATATTTGTTTTAAACTATATATATGTGTATATATATATATATGTATATATATGTGTATATATATATTATGAATATCTGTGTATATATAATATCAAAAAGTACTAGCCACTTACGGCCCTCATCTAAGGATGCTGCGAGATCCTGATTTTTTCGGAAGGACTCAATGCCACCATCCACCTCTGCATCTCCTGGGGATATCCAAAACAAGGCCAGGCCAGAGCCTGCTTTTTTTCATGGTCAACTAACGGATATGAAACAAGAAAAACACAAAAAAATACAACCGCCCAAACGATAGAAATTTCGATCTCCACTGAAATAAATCACGTGGTGGAAAATAGTTTTTTGTTCTTTTTTTCGGGGATGCTACGATACATAAATCAATATAATCTATATATGATAAATGTATATCTTTCCCTGCCCCATGATGGGGATTCAATCCAAAACAGTGTCTAGGTCCTAGGTCTACGTTTTTTCGTTAAGCGCATGGCAAGTTGCTGACAATGTTAAGCTAGTAATTAGATGCTAGCAAACATGCTTTCAAAGGATATCTAAACAATGTTAAACTGTGATTCCAAACTAGTTAGCTGGGTGAACGGTAAACTGCTGAAATATTGAGGTAATGCTTCTTTCAGCGACCAAGAAACTCAACTGTATTCAGAAGGATTTCAAGTTCGTTCACGGCTGTGTGAAATCATTATTTCAAGTCCAAATAATTCTGCTTGGTGGTGCAATAACCAGCTTGAAAAAAAATGAGTTCGTCAATGGGAAGGATTATCCATGATTACCCTCTGGTAAACTAACATAGCTATGGAAAATCACCATTTTTAATGGGAAGACTCACTATAAATGGCCATTTTCAATAGCTATGTTAGTTTACCAGAGGGTATCCCATATAAAGTCAATGTTTGAAACCACCAGTTCTGTTTTCAATCCGGTCAAACCATGGGAATTCGTCAACAGAAACCCCCACAAAGGTTCGATCCCCCCATCAACACCTCCAGAGATCGAAAAAAACCTTGCCATGTTTGATAATTATCCCATATTATCCCATTGTCCCATTTTTTTTTTCTCAGTAAATTCCATGAACAGTCATATCGAATCCATATTAAATCCATATTTGATCCATATATTTGTTGATGATTAAACCATGTTAAACCATGTTAAACCTCCATTTCCCCACAGCCATGGCCATGATGACACCGTTCCGATCTCAGAAATCCCAGAGCCGAAAGCACCGAACCAGCGAGCCCTTCGAGCACCACGCCTTTCTGCACGATAACTTGACTGAGAAGTACGCCGCAAACGACACCAGAAATGCCTAGCTGGGGACCATCTTCAACCAATCGCCAAGCAACTAAAAAAAATCATGGGCATAGCAACCCCCCAAAAGGATGGAATTAGTTAACCGATGTTCAACGATCATTTGAGGTTCCGATTTCACTTTGCCATCGCTTTCTTGGGTGATTGCTATAATGTATTCCCATGTATTACGCTATGATCATAGTATGGGTACATATTCCCCTGTTGCAGTGGAATATTCCGTAGTTCCCATGATTTCCCATGGATCATGTATGGCAAAACCTCAACCTCAACTAGCCCACAAAAAACCAGGGCGAAACAAGGGGAGGATCTAACAGACCGTGTAGGAATGTCGCGAGCAAATACAAGGAAAACCAAGCAACAAGACTTGGCAAACAAGAATTCAAATTGACTTGTCTTTGAGATTGATAACTGCCCTGGATATCTGTCACGAAAAACAACCAACAAACGACTGAGCCGAAAATCATCGATGACAGTTATTGGATCGTGTAACTACAGGATGATTTCACTTTCGCCAAAACCCATCACCCATTGGCTTGAAGGAGGACAAACAGATTTCTGGGACTTCTTTGTGCAAAAGCTTTGTGGCTCTTCTGGAAATTATTGGGGAACCTCATTGAATCTACACCAACTGAGGTTATGCTCTTAGAACATCCTTTGAAATGAAATACTACGTGAAATACAAATAAATCAATCCTTTTGGCACTTGTACAATCGATCTAATTTTAATATAAGATGATCTGATAATATCTACAGTAATCTATATAGTTGATCTTATCTATCTATCTTCCTATCTATCTAAATCTATATTGTTTCGTCTTTCCATATTTTTTATCTCCATTTCCATCTCTATGACTCTCTCTCTCTCTCTTTCTCTACGTCTATCTATGTAAAAAGACATCTTTTTTCACATCGCTATATGGTGCCAACATCATTCGCCAAGCATCATCCGCAGGTGGCGCAGTCTTTCCATCTATGGTCCCCGACAGAGGAAAGTGATCAGAAGAAAGGCCAGGACCTTGCTAGGACATGTTTTTTTGCCTCTTACACTTGACACTCTACACTTTTCAATTTACACTCCACACTGGGACACGTTGCACTCCACACTCTAAACTTTGCACTTTCCACTCCACAATCTACGCTGTACATTTTACATCCACACTTTACACTTTACACTCGACACTTCACACTCCACAATCCCCACTTCATATCCTACACACTACATTCCCCACTGTCTACACTGGTACGGCAACAGGGGAAGAATGTACAAGACTGTTGAAATAACTTGTTTCACACAAGTGTTTTACGTGACTGCATTCGGGTTAGTTGGTTGCTCTTGTTTTTCCTCAAAATTGGATTCATGCGGATCATAATGCTTAATAGTGGTTAATCGGGGTTAATAATGGTTAATATAATGGTTAATATAATGGTTGATATAATGGTTAATATAATGGTTGATATAATGGTTAATATAATGGTTGATATAATGGTTAATATAATGGTTAATAAAGGTTATCTAATAATGGGTAATAATGGTAAGTGGTATTACCAAATCATCAGAAAAAAGCACAGTACCATGAATAATGCCCATGATTATGATCAAAGGAATATTACCCATCCATCGGACACTTTCGGTACTTGTACCCTCTGGCATTTGTTTCAGAATGCTTAATGATGGTAGATCATGGTTATTCATGGGACATGTAATGGGTACCTGGTAATCAACCATGGCAAATCCTAGAGCTTCCACGGGGCAATCATCGAGTTGCTGATTTTCCATGTTCGAGTCCTGCACGAAATATGTTTGTGTTATCAGTCAAATGTCAAACATGCTCCACAAAGAACATCCAAAAGGGGCTTTAATGAGCAACACATGGACATTTCGCTGGCAAATGCTGGCAGTCTATGGGGGTTTACCTCTGCAAGAAATGACCATTTTGGTGTGTACACCCCAAATCAAACACATCCAAACGGTGAATTTCTGAGTACCCACCATAATCCGATCATCTACCCCTGATTTTATCAGTTTTTGTCTGCACATCAGGAACCTTGGCTGAATTGTAGTACAGTAATAGATTCACCAACTTGAAGATGAAATAATGGGGGATGTTTGATTTTTTTAAGGCATAAACAATTGGGATGATCTTGGGTGTTTCTTCGATATCCCCAATCAAAAACTGCCCAGCAACTGAGGCCGTGAAGATTGCAAGCTGAGGCCTGCAAAAATCACGCGGATTTTCGCTGGATTCCAAGCAGGATATGATGCCATTTTGACCAACCAAAACAATGACCAGCAAAAAGTAGAATTTCGCCGGCATACCGCAACCAGCATAAACATTTGGGGATTTATAGATGGATTGTTCTGCTTAAATGGGGGATTTTGGGATTCTGGGATTCTGTGTGTGCCAAACATGAGTATTTACCGTAGATAACATGTTTTTCGGATGATTAAAATGGAATTTAGTCAGCCACCATATGAGTTGTGAATTGTTATAAAAGAACAAAAGTGATAGTTTAACAGTTTAACCAGCAGAAATTTGGGATTTAACCAACTCAAATTGGTGATTCTCAGCAGCAAGAATTGGAGATGTCAACATATTAAATGGGGATTTCAAGCACAATTCAGATGGTGGCATGTTGAATATATACATAATATAACTACATATAATATATATATATATATAATACTGTATATAATTGGGGTCCGCGTACATGGAGGTATTTAAGCTAACAAAAACCGTGGTATACACCAAAAGAAACTAATCATCATGAATCGATAATGGGATATCAATGGATATCAGATAAAGGATCAACCGTTGGGTGTGCTGGAACATGTACAGGACACCATGCTTGCTACCCAAATATGGGGCTTCCTGTAGATGTTCCTTCAATTATATCGAACTATATTCCATCCTTCATTGGGGCTGTTCCAACCATGTTGATACCGCAAAAAATCATGGTTGACATTGTCTTATTTCTGGATGCTTTTGGGAAAATGGTGGTAAAAAATTGGCAACGCCGTTTGGATCGTTTGAGGATGGGTCCAAAAGCCTGTGAAAATCGCTGGTAAATGGATTTTCACCACCCAACTATGCAACTATGCTAGTTCAATGTATTTCATAGGCAACTTGATCCATCCCCAAAAGGCCAAAAGGTACCTGAAAATGTTCGGAACAAAAGAAAAACATGGAGTCCATTGGTTTCATCCTCATCCTCCATCATTCTTTCAGATTTCCAAGGCCATTTTTCAGGGGATTTTGACCAAATATTCTTCAAGTAGTTCTTTGAGATTATATCCCCAATAGTTGGGTGATGTAAAACATGTAACAGAAAACCTGGCCGAAAATGGGGCCAAGACCCAGAGACGCTTGACCCATCTTGACCCATCTTGACAGCGCCTTCCCCCAGACTTGGCGAAAATGGTGAAGAGTAAAGGGCCAAGGTCATGCGATCCGAAACACACCTGGCCCCCACAAAAAAACAAAAACACGGGACCTAAGATATCGGTCGCGTCCTTTGACTATTCACGTAGCCGTAACAGGGTTCACTAAGAGATCTAAAACCGTGGCCAATTTATAGATGATTTACCCTCTGGTAATTTAACATAGCTATGGAAAATCACCATGTTCAATGGGAAAATCCACTATTCCTATGGCCATTTTCAATAGCTATGTTAGTTGCCAGAGGGTAAACTATGGTAAACTCTCCAAAAAATTGCCAATGATTTCGTCATAGCCAGTCACCCAAATGGGACCCATTTTTATCCCTGCCAGTGACAGGACCAATATCCAACAAAAATCCAGGAAGGTGCTGAATTCAATGGACTTCGTGAAGATTCTTTCCATGGGAATCTACAGGAAACCCATGGAATTTTCCCATGGAAAAAAAAAAGGGGGTTCCGGTCATTTTTCCGGTCATTTTTCCCACCAATCCATTGATGAATCCATTCATTTCGGGGTTTTATGGGGTCCCCCAAAGTGGGGACATGGTCAAGGGATGTCAAGGGATTGGGTGCTGCAAGGAGCCCAGTAGAACCTGGTAACCAGCGTGTTTTCGCATCTGTGTGTCACAAAATTTGTTGCTTGAAACATGTTGAAACTAAGAAAACACCAACTTTTGACCCATGGTGATTTTCACCCGTCTCTGTTGGTAGCTTGTTGGGTTGCCAGCCTGCAAGACTGTGCTGGCCGATGCCAGCACCGAGCCGAATTTCTCAAGGACTTCTTGCCTCACTGTCCCATCCCATGGGGCCACCCGAAATCCTGGTAAAAATGGATTCCAACTTCCAACAGATCCAGGTAGTTTAACCCCCTGTAATAACCAATGAACCAGGGCTTTGGTCGCATATACACCGCAGTTTAGGTCGGCTCAATCCATACAGCCACACGCCTTGGTGTAAGTTGAACATTTACCATCCCACGAACATAGACCTTGCCATGAGTTGGGGGTTTGGAAGGCAAATCTCAAAAAAAACATGGCAAATAAATATCAGGGTCCATGTGAGTTGAGAGGATGCCAATGGGCATGGTAAAGACCCAGCTTCACATAGAATTCCTCGGAATTCCTTCAGATGTTCCCTCTGAAACTGGGTAAAAAAATACCAACATTGCGACCTGGCTGAAGCACAGCCATTTTTTGGTTGCTCTGAAAATAGACTACGCCAAAAAAACCATTGGTGAATCACCATTATCCCGGTATCAAATTGCTATTTGAGGGGTACCCTCTGGTAAACTAACATAGCTATTGAAAATGGCCATAGAAATAGTGGATTTACCCATTGAAAATGGTGATTTTTCATAGTTATGTTAGTTTACCAGAGGGTATACCCCACTGACACAGCCATGGTCAGCAGCCTGCTCATACCACCCAGAGTCCAGGATGGTACAGTATCTGCCACGAGATGCGTTTGGGGCCTGTCTCTGTTGCGAAACAGTCCGAGTTCGTTCGCAAATTCTACTCGTCCATGATGACGTGTTGATGTTTGTGTGCACACAATATGTACACATACGTATCCATCTGTTTATATACACATGCATACACAAACAATGTAATTATATATATATAATTACCTAAGACGTGCCAGAATCTGTGCGTACTAATACTCTGATTATGCATATATAATTAACTTATAACTATATAACTATATATATATATATTTATATATTTATATATATTATATATATTATATACTATAAAATAAATAATACTGTATATAATATACACATAAACCACCCCCCAACAAAGGTAGAAAAGTAAAATCCTGCTTCTCTATCAATGTGGTGCTTACTTACCTATACCATATATGCCCAACTGGACACGGTACATCCAAAATCCACATCTTTGTTGATCAAATCATGGGAACCAAATCACAAAAAATCCCCTGTGAATTCCCATGAAAAATATGAAAACCCATGGAACAAATCATAACAGTTATCCCCCATTTTTTAGGTGGCGGTCGCAACTTCCCTCCAGATCCAATTTGCGCCCAAGTTTCTCCACCTCTGGGCTGTGCAGCTCAATGATGGTGGCGGGAAGCTGCACCATCAAACGGGGGCAGGACTTGGTTTTTTGGAGACTTTGGAACCTCGATCTAAACAAATAAGGAGGAAAACTGATGACCAATCATTGATAGTCGGATGTTTGCTAAATTTAAGATGTGTCAAAGATGTTTTGTGAGATATTTGGTGAATGTGTTTGTCGGTTTTTGAGACGGAACTTTTAATTTGGATTTGTTTCGGTGGGACATGATACACCCATTGGGTTCCTGTGGAGGATCATGATCGAGGATGGATTACCGGAGGAGTTCTCGGATGTTTTGCGAGATTGGAACAGGCTAAAATGATTTGATATGCAATCATGTATATTGATATCATCTATCATCCAATTAATGGTAAAAACTATGACTGATAGTAATGCAAGTTCCATTATATGCCTATCATTAACTGTACCATTATTATCCATAATTAATGCCTAATCAACGGTCACACGTGCATAAATATTTGATTAATCACCTTTACATCTCCCCTTCACGTTTCACGATCCATCTCTAGGCAAATTCACCTATGGGTTTTTCAATATTGGCTCATATATTATTCTGTGCATGTTTGTGCCTTGTGTTCAAATACTGGTTAAGTATGATTGGAAACCACCACTGACTCGTCTACTTCAAGACGTTGATTCATTCTTTGACTACTTTGATTCATATCATGGTTTCCCACCACTTCACACCATTTTCTGGTTGGTGGTTTTAACCATCTTGAAACATATGAAAGTCAATGGGAAGGATTATCCATTCATATTATGGAAAATAATCCAAATGTTCCAAACCACCAACCAGTGATTATTAATCATTATTAACCATCATTGACCATCACTACCCCATACTAAACTTACTAAACCAATGTTCCAGTCACCACCAACCAGTTTCCAATGCTTTTCTTCACCACCAACCCCTACAGGCCCTTCCGTGTCATGGCTCGAAACGCCGCACCTGGAGCACTAAGATCACTGAGACAGAGATCACTCCGCAAAGGAAAGTGGCCTTCGTAGGCTGCGTCCGACATGGGATGAAATCCCATAGTTACAGGAGTTAGCCTCTAGAGTAATGACTAACAGACAGTTTGCGAGCAATCTGTGCATAAAACCCTTGCAGTCATTGGTTGCCAGTATTCAATCGTGTACGTATGCATATATATATACACATATATATATATATCTATAGTATGGCAACTCCAACTCCCAACAAAATCGAATTTACAAAATCGAATCTTAAATCATAGTGCGCATTGCGCATGTTTTTCTACATTTTTTCTGGTACAATATTGTATATACAATAATACGGTATCATATCACATTTAGTAGCCAGATCCATATAGATGCCATGATATCATAGAGTCTTTTGCCAGTCATGGTTCTTTTCCATTAGCAAAAAACACGATTGGGGACTACCTATCCAGTCGATTGGGGATGATCCTCCACTTAGCACCAGCCGAGGGCCCCGAGGGCCCCCAACTCCAATCACTGCCAGTGGTTTCAGTGACCTTGGTACCGCAGACCCTAAGAACTCCAAGGCCCCAAAGCAAACAAAAAAAACATGTTCTATGACATGGCTCTGATAATCATGGTTAATACTGATGATATAACTATGGTTAAAAAAATAGTTCATGATGGCTGATCATAGTTAATAATGGTTAATACTTTAGAAGTCAAACTTCCGACTTATGGACACACGCAGCAATAGTGGTGAGAAGAGTCAGAGAAGAGAAAGAGTCAGAAGAGACTATATATCAGTACAATATCTCGTATACATTTTGGGTGGTAATAAAGCCCCGTTTGTGTAGCAGAAATCAAGGCCTTCGTGATTCAATTCACCACGTTTGCTCGTTGATGATCTTCCATTTCTCTATGATTCCCACCGCTTGGAGGTTTCATCTGACCATGAATTAGTATTGAAACAACCATGGTGACGAGTGTGGATCCCCCATGACTTAAGAAATCCCCATACATTAATTATATACAAATATAAATGTAATTGTAGATGGATTCAGATAGATTATCCCATATTGTCCCATAATGTTGATTTTCATCGTGATATACATGATTACCAGGCATCGTAATATACATGGTTAACCAGGTTAAAATTATACGTAGTATATGGATCAATAAAACACAATTAATGTTATAGTATACGGTAGTATATGATATGGATCAATTAAAACACATACTTCGGGAATCAATATATACATGGTTAATGAATAATATGCGCAAACCTCCTCTTTCGCCCACACACAACTTTTTAGGGATTCAAAGGACATGTTTCAAGGGAATCTTAAAGGGCAAGAAATGGGGTTTGCCCGAAATAATGCCTAATGTGGTTAAAACATGTTCGCTGCAACCCCTACGTCGCTCCGCGTCGGAATCAGAAGTGGCCGAAGTATATTAGTACATAGCACATATATCATATATTACATCACATATAAGTCGGAGAAGGTGCCAATTGTTGATCCCTTAGGAAGATAAGTTGATGTTATGATCCCTGTCAACGTAGTAGTCAGAGGGAGTGGTGGATTTTGATCCCTCAACAAAATAAGTTCATGTTCTTATTATCATCAACATATAAGTCAGAGGGGGTGGCAAATTTGGATCCCTTTATGAAGATAAGTTGAGGATGTGGATTGGATCCTTTGGATCATTCCCCCATTCCCTATCAAGCACCAGAAAAATGATGATGATGATGATGATGATTCTCTTGAGGTGTGGAGCAACGTCCGGGTTGGAGGGAACATGTTAAAACAATAATAAACCATCCATCAGTCATCACTATGTTTATAGGTGGTACGTTTACCATTCCCAAATGGGTAGTTTATCAATAGTTTTAACCACTTTATTTCTTTCTTGTTTTTTGATGTCTTCTACCCAGCTGCACCCGGCTCCGTGACATGCCGCAGCAAATACGATACATGTTTGATTAATATTACTATATATATATACATAATATATATATATATAAGTTGCCAATTCGATGGCCATTTTCGCCACTCCAAGTGCGCCCAGTGGCTTCGCAAAGGCGCTCAACGCCAAGACCGCCAGGCTCGAGCGTTGAAGCACGCGCTGAGCGTCCGAAAACCGCGGGCCATTTCTGGTAAACAACCTATGCACAATGGTGATTTTATCTTTATTTCTGGATGAAGTTTGAATGGTTCATGAATGATTCATGAATGATTTAAATATGACGGATTTTTGATGATTTATGAGTGAATTATGATGATTTACCCATGAAAAATGGTGATTTTCCAGGGCAGAACTGCTAAATCACCTTTGGAAGAACCTGCAAAAAGTTGGGGATTTTTCATGGTCAATTTAGATGTCATCAAGTGTTTTTATTGAAACCTGACGCTAATCATGGAAATTTAGATTTAAATGATTGAGTCATGTTGTCGTTTTAATTTATAAATGGGGATAACCAACGAGCGTTCTCATGGTGGTTCAAGCCGCACATGTGGCGATTTCAAAGCCACCAAAATGGGGGATTTAACCATTTAACCAAAGTAGGGCATGGTTATGATGATCGATTCAACCATGCCAAATTTGGACAGTGTGGTTATGTAACAACGTTGGTAGTTATAGGCTAGACCAGGAGAATTTAGATCCTAATGGGCTAAAATTGGCAACCAATAAACAGTTATAAGAGTTTACCAGCAAATGATACGGACTTGGTTTACGGCTTTTTCAACGGTTGGAATATGGTGGACACTAATTGAACTACTTAAACGTGGGGTTGGTTTTAACCAACGGTTATACAACTGGAGGGGCTCTTCCAGAGTGATGTGAATCAAGAAAATAGATATACCCTCTGGTAATTTAACATAGCTATGGAAAATCACCATTTATAGTGAATTTTCCCATGAAAAATGGTGATTTTCCATAGCTATGTTAATTTACCAGAGGGTATAGGCTGCGAGAATGTGAAATAGAATCGGGATGAATTGAATGAATCGGATATAGAATTGGATTTGTTCATGTTCGGTCTTAAAATTGCATAACATTGCTATATAACTATATAACGAGATTGTATGGAATAGATGGAGTATTAAGACTTACTCGAAGAAATGCTGATGATTATTGTGACGGGACATAGTGGGATAGCATGGAATTATATGAATAAAGCTTCAACAACAGGGTTCAAGTAGTATCTTCAATAGCAAATGACCACTTTCTGTCAGTAACACCATCAGCAACCCCAACCAACCAGGATTTATTTAACCAATGTTGTTCTTTTTAGCGATACCATGGGTTCCTTCACGCAGAATGTGAAGCTTCAATGTCAACATCTTCCGGCATAGTACTGAATGGACCCCTACATCACTGTTTGAACTATCCACAGATATCCACAGTTTTCCGATGTTTCCCGACTATCACGAAGCCCCCTATTTTAGGATATCTTCCCTCTAGCGTCAAACAGTGAAAATACCATCATCTTACTGGAAAAAATCCCAAAGCTCGGATTGAAATCTTTAGCTCATGGAGGTGTTCTAAGTCATGGGGCTAGCCCCAGTCCTCATCCATTTTCGGATTTTCCAGTATCAACCAGCCATTTTTGAGATTTGATGTTCGGATTTCTCCAATATCAACCAGCTATTGGGGCACCCCCCATTTATGGAAACCTCCATATCCCAAAGATCGAAGATGTTCCCCAACATGGATCCACTGATCCCCAGGATCCCCGGGACCCCACCACGCAGCCGCGCGCTGCGCGCAAGAGCCGCAGCGCACGCAAGGGGCGCAGCAACCGGAGAGCTGGCGGCAATGAATCAGGGTGATCCACAGTGGGGATTTCTGTATGATTTCTTGAGTCTGAACATGTGGCATGCCCCAAAAAAAAAAGAAAAACTGCAACTAGTAGTGGGGAATGATCAACCATTGGATTTTTGGAGATATCCAATTTCTGCCGATTTTACACGGGGAAGGTGCGGTTTTCATCCATAAAACCTGATGTGTAAGACTTATATAATAATGCCCTAATGTGGGAATGTGGGAATCGGATATGTAGGTATATATATATATGATATGTAAATATTTGTTTGATATCTGTATATATATATATATGTGATGTGTATATATATATATGATATGTATATATATATATATAGATAGATATGCATACATATATATGCATATATATATATATGATATTTATACATAAATATACATGATATGTATGTGTATATATATATATATATGATATGTGTATATATATGATATGTATGTAAATAGATCTATATATGATATGTATATAATATGATATGTGTATATATAATATGTGTATATATATATATGATATGTATATAATATATATATATATGCAATCAACCATATAAAATGGGTTGTCCAAAAATAGGTGATGTACCATCAAATTATTGCCATCAAATACTGGGGAAGATGAAATGTTTAACCATCGGATGGAATGGGGTCACCATTTTCAGACACATTTATATGTTTACATCTAGTTGAAATATGTTGTACTCCCAAATATGCTGAAACTTATCTAAAAGTCCTGATGTTTTTTGTGTTTTTTGTCAACACACGATTTGGATCATCGTGCCTGCAGCATTGCTGGGATCGATGGAGTAAACCACCCTGCCATGGGGCCATCATGGGAATATCAACCAGAACAGGAAAACTTCGCAACTCTTGCGGGATATGACACCCAGGATTATCAGTCATATGGTGAGGTAGGTGGGATATAGTTGGGATATTATGAGCTGCACTAATTGCAAAGGGCGTACTTAATCGTATTTAGGGGAGTGATTGTCATTGCCCCTGGTTCGTAATCATTGTAGCTTGTTAGATTATCCCGTTTTGACTTGCATCCCGGACTTGGCATGATCTTCCAAGCTATTGACCATTGGGGATTTTTGGTGCTCGTCTACTGGTATTGTTTTCCGGCCAAAAGGAGTTCCAATAGGTGTTACCCTCTGGAAATTGCGACCCCCTTCATACAAGGAAATGGGCCCATAATGGCCCACACATTCATAAACTTGGGGCCAACACTAATCCTGGTGTATATCCATATATCTTCTTTAGCCACGTTAGTTCAAAACACAGCAGAAAAGTATCTATGACTCAGCCACGTATCAAGCAACAAAAATCAGCAGCACTCATTAAGACATTTCTTTCCATACCTAATCATATGTTGACCTCCTTGGCATCATAGTCCCAACCTTTACTCCTATTTCCCATATATGTCCCATATATTTCCCATTGGTTCAGACAGTTCCCATGGTTCACCCAGGTCAGGTCACACTTCCACGAAGCAGGCCAGGACGATGAAACCGTCCAGGAATAGCATCCTGAAATCGGCAATGGGGGATCACCATTGGGCATTGGAAATAGAAACATATAGGAAGTCATAAGGATATAATAGGATATATGTATGTATATATATATATATAAATACATAATGCAGATATAATATAGATATACACTGTAAATTTATCATGTACTAGTACATACATACATATATACATATAGAATAGGTATATATGTACATATGGATAGATATGGATATAATATAGGTCAATGATATCAGCTCAAGTCTTTGACACGCTGGGCAAATGGTAATGGTGGCGGTGGCAGTTCCATATCTATGTTGACCTACTGGAGGGTACAATAGAAGGATGTGAAGTTCTGAAGAGGTCACCATGTCAAATTACTGACAGCATTTTTTGTTAAGTTTCTGTGGAGTTACTGTACTTAAAGTGATTAGTTGAGATATCCCATCTTAAGCTACTGCAAATAATAAGTGGGTAGTTGCAGTTTCTATTTTGCCAAAACTCTGTCAACCCAAATTTGAAACTGCTGGATTTCCAGATGTTAATCACCCCGATTGTAGCCATTGGGTCCATTGGAAATCCCATTAAACACCCCACGAAATCGTGATGGAAATCACCATGTCTTCTTTTATCCCAGCTGGGTCGAGGACCAGGACCAACCAAGGCCGACTTGAGCCAGGCATCTCGCCTGCTAGCTGAAATCGAAACACTTTGATGTGGTGTTTACCCAGTATTTGTAGATTGTTTTCCTAGGGAAACCATGACTTTCCATGGTTTTTCCACATCTATGGTAGTTGACCCCAATGATTTAGCGATTAGAACCCCTCATGTCAATTCTTGATCATTAGGAATGTTGAAATTCCCAAGATCTACATCAACTCGTCAACATGAATCAAGATTCATCAACATTCATCGGAATGTACATAGACATGTATATACAGTTGAACCTTGTTGGGATGATATATATATATATATATAATATTATATAATTATTTACCGTCTGGTTATTCAACATAGCTATGGAAAATGACCCATTTATAGATGATGTACCTAGTTAAAAATTGCAATTTTCCATAGCTATGGTAAATAACCAAAGGATAATACCAATCAACCGAATCCACTCATGTGCGCTCACCTCTGGAGCCGCTCGAATCTTAGATGCAATCCATGGCTTTCCATGTTTGTTTCGAGCGGACTGTCATCTTCCCCCATGTATGGCAAAAAAAACAACAACCCTTCACCAATTCCAACCAATTACCCCTGCTTTTGGAGGTTGAGTGGCCATAATTTGTTGCTCAAACAGAGCAAAGTTTGGGCCTGTTCCTGCACGTTTCATGGGAAAATCATGGATTGCGTATCAAGTAGATCTCCATTGATCTCCATGGAGTTGTCAAATAATGGAGTATCTCATCAATGGGAATTCCAGGATCCTAAAATGGAGGTACTGTACCATATAAAGCCATATTTTGGATGTATATCCCCTTACATAGATAGCCCTTAGGCCCTTACACAGGCCCTATATATGGTAGGTACCTCCAATTTAGGTACCTGAAGTGGCCATTGATCTCATAATTATAATATCAAATCAGTACAAATGATAAGTATCCTGTTTGATAGCTAATCAGTGGTAATGCATATTTCCGTTGATGATTGAAATCACTCTTATTATCAATTATCAGCGTTATCATTATCAGTATCATTGTCAGATAACCTCCAAATGTTTGATGCTTACTGAAAGTGCTAGTCAAATCTAAATCCAAAATGTTCCAAACCATTGTAGAGGAATGATAGCCACAAGGGAAGAACATTGGCCATTTCACCCCTTGGTTGATATGGCAACCCACTTCCAAGCCTCATCCTAATAGTCATAATGATATTCCCTTATAAGAATCCCATGCCATTGGTGGTTTTATATCCCCGATGGAATCCCGGGGTAATTGCTATTGCAATTCTGACACCTCCTATACTACTACTACTACTACTGCTGCTGCTGCTGCTGCTGCTACTGCTACGTACTGCTGCTGCTACGTACTGCTACGTACTGCTACTGCTACGTACTGCTACGAGCTGCTACGTACTGCTACGTGCTGCTACGTACTGCTACGTACTGCTACTGCTATGTACTGCTACTGCTACGTACTGCTACTGCTACTGCTACGTGCTGCTACTGCTACGTACTGCTACTGCTAAGTACTGCTACTGCTACGTACTGCTACTTACTGCATCGTACTGCTACGTACTGCTACGTACTGCTACGTACTGCTTCTGCTACTGCTACGTACTGCTACGTACTGCTACGTACTGCTACGTACTGCTACGTACTGCTACGCACTGCTACGTACTGCTCCTACTGCTACGTACTGCTACTACTGCTACGTACTACTACAACTAGTACTACTACTACTACTACCACTACTGCTACTACTGCTACTACTGCTACTGCTACTACTGCTACTACTGCTACTACTGCTACTACTGCTACTACTGCTACTACTGCTAATACTGCGCTACTACTACTACTACTACTCCTCCTACTACTACTACTACTCCTCCTCCTCCTGCTGCTGCTGCTAGTACTACTGCTAGTACTACTACTACTACTACTACTACTGCTACTACTACTACTCCTCCTCCTCCTGCTGCTGCTGCTGCTAGTACTACTGCTAGTACTACTACTACTACTACTGCTAGTACTACTACTACTACTACCACTACCACGACGACGACGACGACAACGACGACGACGACTACTACTATTACTACTACTGTTGCTACTACTACTACTACTACTACTCCTACTACTACTACTACTACCACTACTACTACTGCTAATGCTACTACTACTACTACTACTACTACCACTACTACTACTACTACTACTACTGTTGCTACTGCTACTGCTGCTACTACTACTACTACTGCTACTACTACTACTACTACTAATGCTAATACTAGTGCTCTGACTATTGTTACAGCTGGTATTGATTCGATTGCAGTACTATCGTTACTGCCATTATCACTATCAGCAAATTAGATTTCCAACCAACCAACGGGTCCCCGAGCTGTGAGCTCCACTGCAAATGCCGTGGTAATGGCCACCGAGACACCACGCCTTGGCTCTGGAGTAGATAGAATATGGAAAAAAGTTTTACTATGATCAATTAAGATGCTATTATTGATCATAGGTACCATTTTTCCCGAGAGCGTCTGAGCGCAGGGTTCTTCCAATAGTGGGGGCCTGTAAAACATCTTCTCATCTTCACATCTTCTCATCTTCACATCTTCTCCTCATCTTCTCCTCATCTTCTCATCTTCTCATCCTCACATCTTCTCCTCATCTTCTCAGCTTCACATCTTCTCATCTTCACATCTTCTCATCTTCACATCTTCTCATC
>Ga0126342_10005340_pt1 | contig 22364 bp, 25 predicted proteins | sample Cyp1metagenome_FD_92528 | JGI IMG/M metagenome (GOLD analysis project Ga0126342, IMG submission 92528) | Coral microbial communities from Lord Howe Island, Old Settlement Bay, Australia - Cyphastrea 1 metagenome | ecosystem: Host-associated > Invertebrates > Cnidaria > Coral ...
AGTATATCATAGTATATCATAGTATATCATAGTATATCATAGTATATCATAGTATATCATAGTATATCATAGTATATCATAGTATATCATAGTATATCATAGTAGTATAGTATAGTAATGTACAAGAATTTGGGTTCTACTATGTTCTACCAAGCTATTGAACATATGTTAAAAGGGATCAACCAGCAAATTATTGGAAGAGCTTTGAAGAAAAAACCAGTAGAACCAGTTCGCAACCAGGTTTTGATATGTTTTGATCTCAATTCCAATAGTTCCAAGGCCACCTGAGCGCAGGCCGCAGTTGGAGGTCGCCGAGTGAGAAAAAAAAATTGGAGCGTCGGCCGCAGCTTCGCATCCATTGTCGGCCAAGTTAGAGGTCAATTCCTTTTAAAGGCACAGCTTGTGTCATCTTGTATCCCTTCTGTGATGTAATTATATGGCTATGGATCAATACCTATACATACCATTTTTAGGGGGATGAACATCCATAAATCCCAGCTATTTTGATGTTCACCAGGGGGATAGGGTTTTGAACCATCCCCATATCTATTCAATTTCATGTCGTTGATTTCGAGAATGTGAGCATGTGAGACGTTTGGCAACTGCAGAATGTCCTTGACAACAGCTGAGTTTCTCCCGAAGCTTACTCGATTCAAGTTGAGGGAATGGCTGATGATGCTGAAGCTGATGATGTAGAGGACATGCCTCGTCTCTTCAACCAGCACAATCAGTTCGATTTATGAATCGTCAGTCAAGTCAACAAATTGGATCAAATTGGAGGAATTTGCTGATTGTGGTACTTTTTTCAGAGTTTCTCCGACATTGCGTGGTGGAGTGGAGTCATCAAGTCAAACAGAGCATTGCTTGCATTCCACGCTGCACTTGACGATACTCTGGAGGAATGGCTACCGGGTCTTTCCCTGGAGGGCTTTCTGTGGCAAGACGATGCGCAGGAGGAGAGCAAAGCTGATGACTTTCTGAATTTCATGAGCTCATGATCTAAAAGCAGGCATCAGAACGAACTGACTCAAAAGATCTCAAAAACCATGTAGGACAATTTTCTTCCAACACCCGAAGTGAGTAGGCTTTGAAGCTTTGATCTTGGATCTGGATAGGCATCAAAGCCTTCCGTTGCTTCGCGGCGCCGACAAAAACGTCAAGAACGAGCCAATATCCGTTCTGACCTTGGTGCATGCAAGTCACAAACTATGCGTTTTCCTTTGCATTGAATTCATATCGTACATATCTTATCAATTCTTATCATATCTCATCATATCTTATCAATTCTTATCATATCTCATCATATCATATCGCCAAATTCGCCAAGTGCGCGCCGATTCACTTTCAGAGAGCGGGCGAGTTGGACCTCAGTGAGGTCTTGAGCATGACAAAGCACGCACTCGAGAACTGCGCGCCGTTCACAAAGTTCTGCAGGTTTGATTCGCTGCAAACACCTTTGAAGTTGCTGACGCAAGCAGAGAATGTAGGATAATGATGGATAATGTCAGGAGTAGCAGCTTCAAACTGGTTTATTTTTTTTGATTTTGTATCTATGATGGAGGCTCTTCAAGAAATACTACCTGGACTAGCTCCTAAGACTCTGAGGTGCAGATGAATTCGCTCTTTCAGAGATGTGTATACTTGATCACTTCTGAAATGAATGTCTCTTGGCAGGGCCTCAGATGCTGCCGAGGGGAAGGAAAGGCGGGTGAAACACACCACAGAGGAGGAAGTGGAGGGAGCCCTCTCACAGGCAGCTTTGACTTTGTGGGTGCCATGCTCTTATCGCAAACTTCCGCAAATCTTTGCGCCTCGGGAAGGCTTGGAGGTTCTGTCCAGCATGATTGACCGGCCACCCAAGTATCAAGAGAAGTACCTGGAACAGGAATGGTCCATCCTTTGCAAAGTCTGGGCTTTGGCGCCAAGCTGTGGCAAGGGCTTGGCGGTGGTGGACATTGGGGCTGGGAATGGAAGCCTGGCACTGCTGGCAGCGTTGCTGCTGGGCGGTCATGCAGTGCTGATTGACCACACCCTGCCTCCGGAACCCATGCGCGTTGAAGGGCGACTCCCAGAGGAGTATCGTCAGCGAGTTCTACGTGTCACTGGGGATGTAGGAGATCTGGACGCGAGCCGAGAAATTGAACCGCTCCTGGAGAAGCATGGCATCACCCAAGTCGTGGTCATAGCGAAACATTTGTGCGGCACTGGGACCGACTTGGCCCTGAAGTTGCTGCGGCGCTGGTGTCAGGCGGGTGCTGAGACAAAGGTTGACGTCCTTGGAGCTGTCATCGCCACGTGCTGCATGCACAAAATTGGTGCTGCAGAAGATAGGCGCATCTATTCAGAGATTCATTCTGCAGATCCCTATTTGCGAAAGCTAATGGGAAAGAGCACTGACCCGTTGGTGTCTTTGTTAGGTGTTTGCACTCCGTGTGTTGCATGGCGTACGACCGCTGGTGCAGAGGCCAGCCGCATCACTGAAAAACAAGTGAAAATGGCTGAAATGTTTGAGGATGCCCTACAGCAACCACGTTCAAACCTGCTGCAGAGTCTTTTTCCATCTGCCATCGAAGTCGCTTTCGTGCCTTTCCATCGATCTCCACAAAATCGCTGTTTGATTGCTGGATCTGAGCTTGGGGTGCAGAGGGCCCTGGACACTGGCGTTTTTGCGAGTGCTGAAGCTCAAAGTGTTCTCTCTGCCATCGCTGCTGCGCGGGATGATGTGCTGCGGGTCAATGGCACAGCATTGGATCTTCGTCCACATGGAATGGTGTCGACAAGGCACAGATCGATGATCCACTGGTCACTGGTTCCTTTTGATGTTTCTCTGAGCTCGTTCAAATATGTTCAAATAGTTTTACGATGTTTTACGAATCTGATTCTGACATGTTTCTATTCCAATGTTTCTCAGAGCGAACTGCAAGATTCTTGAATCATGCCGACCTTCCCAACTTCACACTGCAAACACGAGCAGGTTTGGCTACGATGGCACCTGAGTACTTCGCACCCAGGGCAGGCCGAACCATGGTCAGGACAAGAACGGCGAGCAACGCCATGATCTGGCTCCGTGACGGCACAGGAATGCTGCAGGAAGTATGAGCAGGACCATGGACAGAACGCTGCAGTGGTTATTGGAGCTCTGCTGACAGAGGGCACCAAAATGCTTTCAGCATACACTGAGCACTCGGCTTTTCTCTAGAAACAGCTTTGGACCCGGCATGGCAGGATTTCTTTGCGCAGCTTGTGCAGTGCTTTGCAAAATCGTGGCATGATGTCAAAGAGCCATCAAACATACGGTAACATATGGGTATGGGTCAATACCTATAGATACATTTTTAGTGGGATGAACATCCATTTACCAGCTATTTTGATGTTCACCAGCGGTACAAGGTTTTGACCCATCCCCATATAGAATGCCTATACCAATGACCCCTTTGCAGCAGGATGTTTTGCAATAGATACTGTTAATATGACAGATTCGTTGGACAAGTTGGACCTCCTCGACTTGAGCTTAACTTATTACATCTTATTACAATCATTTAATTACAGAATTTTACAGATATTTACAGATATTTACAGTACCTAGCACAGTAGCGCACAGGGTTTTTAGCCTCGAAGATGTACTCAGCAGTTACATCATGGACCAACTCGGAGACATTGTCTGGTCGTAGTGCTTTTTGTGTCGATGCTCACATGGCTTGATGTTTCAGTTGCACCTTCAACTCCACCGAATTTTGGAAGAGGAAGGCCTGCATCAAGAAGGCTAAGGCGGCTAAGGAAGTACGCCCTCTGATACTCCTGAGACGGTGGTTGATCTAAGACATTCCATAGATTTGGCAACTTGTCGGCTTCCCACCATGCAAATTCTTTGGAAGCGCTCCATGCCGAGAGCTCTTTAAGCTCAGATTGCCACGATGAAACGTGATGGTTTCCGTGAATGTTACTGAATGTTGCAATATCTTACAATGTCATTTTCTGCAGTCATACACGATTCCGCTGATCTTTCCTCATCTCATTCTACAACAGGTTCAATGCACTACCAGTAGGATTGATTTCAAGCCATTATGAAACCAAGATAGGGAATGGATGGATGGATACCCATTCGTCACTTAGTCTCTGGCTTTAAACCGCAACGTTCTTTCACAGGGTAGATCACCTTAAAAATGATTACGATATGAGAATTACTGTATATAAATCATTATATAGTTATATAGTTATATAATGTTATATAGTTATATAGTTATATTATGTATATATATATATACATACAGTACGTTATATTATATATAATATACATATTTCATCAATGACATGATCAAGCCTCCGAACAACTGCTGATATCCATCATGGTGGAGCTGCGGGACCGGCGCGCCTCCAGCGCGCCGCTGAGACCCTCGCGGCCCCGCGGCGCCGCGCCGCGGCAGCGCGGCCGCTTCGGCGCCGAAGGCCGCGGCCGGCAGAGACGCGAGAAGCAGCCAGCGGAACGGCCCGGGTGGGATGAGGACCAGGGGGAGGTGGTCCAAAATCCGGAAATTCCTGGGAAAATCACGGGAAAAAACATCCATATCCCATAGGATCCATGTATGGTATATATATATATGCTAACATTTGGGGTATATTGATGGTAAAATATGGTAAATGTTACCATATATACCATACATGGATCCTATGGGTATGTGATGAATTGTCATCAGAAGTGGATATGGGGCTCGAAATTGCAAGTTTTGAAAAGGATGTGATGATCTTCCAAGGATGAAGGATTGATTTCACATTTTGGGCTGGTTTCAAAAGGCAAGAAACTTGTGCGCCCCGTGGTAGTCTCGAGCCCATCCGAGGACACGCGAGCGCCCAGTCTATTTGACACCCAGCTGCGCCACATCTTCCGAGAGTCGCGTCGACCTTTCAGCGAGGTTCTGCCAGCTCGGCGTGCAGAAAGTCAGCCTGCAGCGACTGTGGCTCCGGCTCCCAGGGAGAGGTTGGCGGCTCCCAGGCATCGGCCAGGACAGCTGCGACAGAGACTGCAGGGGAGTATGGCCACAGGTCCCGGTCATGCTGGATCTGATAGACAGCCTGTGGTTCAGAATCTTCAGAGCCCAAGAGTGGCAGAAGTTCAGCAGCAACGAGAGCCTGTTGAACCGATCCAAGCAACTCTTTGGGACAGGCAACCTCCGCCACAGCTGAATCTACATGCGCAATTGCCTTCAGCCCCACAGCAACTGGCCATTGCTCATGTGCAAAGGAAGCGAGACATGGCGAGTTTGGGGGAGAGATTGGCCATTCTGCTGCCGCAATCCGGGTCTTTGCCGGAGGGGCTGACGATCGGTGCTCCAGATGTTGCGGTACTGCCTGGCAGCTTACGATCCGTGGCCCAAAGAAGACCACAGGTGGATCGGATTTCAATCACTGCGCCAGAGACTCCCGAGAAAGTACAGAAGTTGTCTCAGAAGCTCACTGCTTTGCTTGGTCCAAGTAATAGAGATCACCCCAGTGCTCCTTCGAAGCGCGTCGCCAAGCCGAATCCGTCGAGCCACGAGCTCCTCTTGTGCCTTTGATGGTCAGGTAGCAAACGTTTTTGACCATGTTTGATTAGTGAGAATCAATGAGAATCATGATATGTGTTACAACAGACCTTGGTGGAAACTCATCAAATCCATTTGACATGACACTCCCATCCTGATGCGAGTTCGCATCTGAGTCAGGCAGAACTCTAGCAAAGTTGTGGGCCAGGCTGGATGAAGCTTGAGATCTTTCTCGTTTCTTGGGAAAAACCTTCTGCATTTTGTATGAACCAGAAGAAACAGTTGAACAAACCTGGAAAAAACCTATCAGCAATCTTCAAAGCATCATCTTCCGCACAGCTGAGAGTGTCAGGCAGATCGACTGGTGGATTTTGTGCTGGAGCAGATCCTGGGATACTTGGAGCAGATGGGACGGGCGGCTCATGGATGGTCATGGCGTCATGGCTCGTCGTTCGCACTCAGGAGATTCTGTCAATCAGTTGGAGACGATGCCAAGCAAAGTCGAAGCCAGGCATACGGAAGGCTGGATCATGCTGGATCTGACAATTCAATACGATTCACTCATTCAGTCTCAATCAGTGATGGATTGAGTTATGGATTGACGGACGCATAGCGGCATAGATATTTCAGTTCTACCTTTTCCATGCCCATTCAGGGATCATGATAATCATTGAACAATCTCAGCGAGAAAAAACATATGTTTGGGCTTACATCCAGTTTTTGACTTTGATACTTCTGATATCTTCTGGCTATATCATTGCAACCCTAATGTGCGATGGTCATCCCCATTGACTTCAATATTTATACGTAATTAATCATAATTATACATATTCATATACATATATTTCGGGGGTTTGCTGAACCAGCAACCACTGGTGTTCTGAGTCTTCTCTGATGAGTCCTGGTGCAGATAAGCCAAAAGCAGCTCCAGCTGCAGTGCCAGCTGCAGAGGATACGACCCTCCAACGGATGGTGCGCTGCTGAGTCAGGGTGGTCATGATGGTCAGGGTGAAGTGTTTGAAAGATCAAGGAGATCTTACCCTCTGGTAAACTAACATAACATAACTATAGAAAATCACCATTTTCAATGGGAAAATCCACTATAAATGGTCATTTTCAATAGCCATGTTAGTTTACCAGACCTTAAATGGTTTTGTCTGAAAATTGGGTACCCAAAATTCCAATGGTTTATCATCAGTTTTTCATTGTTTTCCCTCTTTTTTAATGACCATCAAATGGGGTACGGTTTTTTTTACCCCAATTTCAGATATGTACACCCAGATCAGAAGGTGTTGTGCAAGTTTGCACAAGAACCCCAAAGATCCCCAAAGATCCCCAAAGAACTTTAGGACCTTTCCAACAACTACGTTCTGACGATTCCTGATGCACTTCATATCTTTCATTCCCTTGAACTGAATGGGCCCATATTTTTCCTCCTGCGCGCACTGGCGTATTGAATTTGAAATGAATGTCGTAAACCCAATACCATAAACCATCCCCAACTTTACCAGAAATAGATAGAAATAGGGGGTACCAGCATTAACCACCCCAAGTTAAAGCTTCATGCTTGGGTTTACCATATGATACTTACTAGATGCCCTTGCCAGGTGCAGTCGGCTACGGATCGACTTCTGACGTTTGAGCATGAGCTTCGGATGACCTACGGAGAGAAAGCCGCCTCTCGGTGAAAACAAAATCCACCAAGAGATGGGGGAAGATTGTGGCAGATGGGATGTCAATGTGGTTTTGGAATGTTTTGGATGACTTTGGCCCAGTTTTCCAATCATTGCCTTGTCATTGCTGTGTCCATCCACCGGTGAATTTTGCAGGCCAAGCCGTCGTGGACTACGCCCGTGAGGCGCAAGGAGATTGAGAAATGGCAGAGCGAGGAGGAGGACGAGGTGCTCAAGCTGCTCAAGTAGCCAACCTAGTGGATAGTCATGGATGAATATTTATCTTATGGCACTGCTAATCATATTCATGTAAGATTTGTAGTTTTTTTCCCAAACAGCCAAGAATCTTCGACGTTGAGCGAAGGGCTTTGGCTTGTGTCAGGCCTGGCGAGTCGCTTCTTTGCCGGCACAGAGAGTGCTGGAGTTGGAAAGATATCGTCGGGGCCCTGCGGATAGGTGGAGATAAGTCAAAATTTGCTTCATTGGGAACCAACAAACATCAATATACCAGAATCTTCGATCATTTGATTCATATATTATCATATATTATTATTGTTCAGGCATTTGTCTGTATTAACCGTTAACCGTCCATTTTTATCCAGTTTTCCAGTGGATTTAATCTTGACCCATGGCCACTTGATCCATGTTGGTCTTCACCTAGGTGCTCGCTTTGCACATCATTGCATGGCCGCAAGGGAGGCGCGCCTGACATTGCAGTGGATTGTTTCCCAGTGTTGAGCGAAAATCATGTTGAAGGAATTATTGATTGTGGACTATGGAAACATCCAAAAAGTGGCTTTCCATGGTTTTCCAAGTTTTCCACAGCGGTTGTGTATGTGAGAAGATTACATTTGCCCTACAGGCTGGGATCCAAAGTGGTCCAGGGTCCAAAACGGCCACCTGGGTATGCAGCCTTAGTTCTGCCTGTGCTTTGTTTCAAAAAGGTCACTGGAGGTTTGGATGATCTTCTTGATGGTTGGGACATATTTTTAGAAATTTGGATGATGTTTGATGGTCGGACATCAACTCATGACTTTGGATCACTCTGACTCTTCTGCCATAATAAGGTGATTTGGCCATTCCTTGCGGATAGCATTGCCATGGCTGTTGTGGAGTCTGCCATGGAAGAAGTGGACAACGCCATGGATGACTATGCCGACCAAGTTGCACTTGAGCACATTTGATTTGTTCATGGGAAACAGGCATCATCAGTATGGCTCAAACTTATTGACCTCCGAAATTGACAAAATTGGATGTCATTCTAAACATTCTGAACATTCTGACCATTTGTGGGTCCATTAGTGTAAAATTTCTTTTTTTTTGGTACCTTTGTGAAGCTTTCCACAGCCTGAAGTGCCACCCTGCCACCTGCCCCGGTTTCAGGTTGACCTCCTAATCCAGGATGAAGTGGGGTGTCCAGGGGAGAGGACACTGCAACAGTGACGCATTTTGCAAAAGAAAATGGGGGAGCGCTGGGAGAGCTTTGATGAGCTTTGAAGAGGTACCAGGTACTGGGTCGATGTTGTTTTTTGTGAAAGCTCCAAAAGCAGTTTCGTAGCATCTATGTGCCGGATGTCCTGATGATTTGGAAATCGTGAGCTTGTGATGGGCAGATGTTGCAAGCTGTGCCAGTTTGCGATGCTGAGAAGATCCCGACGAAGGATCATTGTTCTGAGGTATCTTAGTACTACGTGGCTGGAGCATGCTGGAGCATTGTGCATTCAAGTTTTATCCTCGGCTTTATTCATTTTCTTTTTGACAATTCCTTTGGGGAATGTGCCAAATGTATCTTACATGTTTCTCTTTGAACCGTTAGCAAGAATGAACAACAGGAAGCGCAAGATTACAGGATGACCGCGCTCCAGCTTGTAGGAATTGCTGCTAGAAAAATAGAACTTGATGTGCGTACCCCATAAATTACTACAAAAGAATCAAAGCTGATGTACCGTACCCTAGGATTTGCTACAGAAGATTAGAACTTGACGTGTAGTACCCTGGGAATTGCTACAGAAGATTAGAGAGGCTGCAAGTGGCTGCAAGGGGCTGCAAGTGGCTGCAAGTGGTTGCAAGGGGTTGCAAGTGGCTGCTTGTAGCTGCAAGTGGCTGCTTGTAGCTGCAAGTGGCTGCTTGTAGCTGCAAGTGGCTGCTTGGGCAAGTGGCTGCTTGTGGCTGCTGGTGGCTGCTTGTGGCTGCTTGGGCAAGTGGCTGCTTGTGGCTGCTGGTGGCTGCTTGTGGCTGCTTGTGGCTGCAAGCGGTTGCTTGACCAGTAGCTGCAAGTAGCTGTAAGTGGCTACTTGTCCGATTGGCTGCAAGTGGCTGCAAGTGGCTGCAAGTGGCTGCTTGTGCAAGTGTCTGCAAGTGGTTGCAAGTGGCTGCAAGTGGCTGCAAGTGGCTACGTGGCTGCTTGTCTGAGCAGCTGTTTTCCATCGAATTCTCAAAACTTGAAAAAGCAATGGTTTTGCATTTTTCACTGTTTTTTTTCAAGATTTGATTGCGCGAGCTGCCAAGTGCCAAGGAATGATGGCATATTGCGAGACAATTCGTAGCGAATTCCGTAGACCAAAGAAAGATGTTATGGCAATTCCCCAAAAGATTGAAACGTAGCATTCGACTAAATGAATGGCAATCTTACTTTCTACTTTGTTGAAAGATATTATAATGTTCCGTCCTGATTTGTGTAGCCCCCCGGTGTGATAGACAGTCCGGGCCTATGCGACACAGACCTTGCAAAAACAACTTTAAACAAGAACAGCGACAACAACAACAAGAATAACAAGAACAAGAAGAAGAACAAGACAAATAGCAAGAACGAGAAGAACACGGAGAACAATGAGGACAAGGAGAACAAGATGAAGAGCAAGATGAAAATAATAACAAGAACCACAACAAGAACAAGAACAAGAAACATAACCAAATTAACAAGATCAAGAACAAGAAGACGAACACAACGACACGAACAAGACTGAGAACAAAAACCACAGCATCAACAACAAAAAACAAAAGCAAAAACAAAATGAAGAACAATAGCAGGAACAACAACAAGAAACGGAACAAGAACAAGAAGAAGAAGAAGAAGCATAAAAATAAAGAGACAAGTAAAAACAAGAAGAAAACAACCACAATAACAAAATCAATAACCACAACATTTACATTAACATTACCTGACGTTAACATTAACATTAACATTAACATTAACATTAACACTAACAACAACACCACCACCAACAACAACAACAACAGCAGCAACAACAACAACAGCAGCAACAACAACAACAGCAGCAACAGCAGCAGCAACAGCAACAGCAACAGCAACAACAACAGCAACAACAACAGCAACAACAACAGCAACAGCAGCAACAACAACAAGAACAAGAACAATAACAAGAACAATAACAATAACAAGAAAAACAAAATAACAAGAACAATATATTGAAAAAACAAAGCAAACACAAAAACAATAGCCACAACAACAACATTAACAACAATAACAAGAACGAGAACGAGAACAAGAGAAAAACAACAAATTCTTGGAAGATCTGGATGCTACCCAAAAAGATCTTGTCCTTAACTTTCCAACATCTTGGATGATCTCTGATGCTATGGAGTAAGAATTTGTCCTTAACATTCAATCATCTTGGGTGCTATGGTGTAAGGTTGTGCCCTTGACATTCAATCATCTTGGATGCTACGCTCGAAGAGTTTGTCCTTAATTTTGAACATCTTGGATGATATGCTCTAAGATCTTGTCCTTGAATTACAAACATCTTTGATGCCACGCTGTAAGACCTTGCCTTTAATCTTCAAACATCTTTGATGCTATGGTGTCAAGTCTTGTCTTTAACTTCCAAACATGCTTGATGCTACGCTGTAAGATTCTCTCCTTAACCTTCCAGCATCTTGGATGCTACGGTGTAAGATTCTGTCCTTAACTTTCAAGCATGCTTGACGCTATGCTGAAGGGCCTTGTCCTTATCTTATGTGAGAACCAGCGTGCTATCTAGTAGGGCACCAACTGGGAGGGCAACCAATAAAAACAATTTAAAACAAATAAAAAAAATAAAAAACATCCTTGGAGATTTTTTTTTAATTTTTTCTTATTTTTTTTATTTTTTCTTATTTTTTCCTATTTTTTCTTATTTTTTCTTATTTTTTCGTATTTTTTCTTATTTTTTCTTATTTTTCCACCTTCGCAGGCCCAGCCCAAATAGTCACCTACCAAATAGTGACCTCATCCTCAGAATTGACCTTAACTTTCAATAATCTTGGATTGTACGGTGTAAGATCTTGTCCTTAACTTTCAACCATCTTGGATGACACGCTGTAAGACCTGTCCTTAACTTTCTATCATCTTGGGTGCTACGCCGAGCCATGCCCGGCGCTTTGCGTGCTTTGGATGTGAGCTTTGTGGCTGCTCCATCGGGTGCGCAGCTGCGGTCGACCGTGGGATGCAGCTACCTCAGGGTTTGCCGTGGCATTCTGCTTGGTTTCACGGCTTGCAAATTCTCGCGGTTGAACCAAGATCCACCAGACATCACAACCAGCGCGGACCCCATTGAGGACTGGCATCCGATACCTGAGTTTTTTTTTCTCTTTTTTCAGCTCTGGTGGGTTCCGTTTTTTTCCTTTTTCTTTGTCCGTTTTCTTCCAGTCTTATCAGAGTTGCTATGCTCAGCTGTGCTCAGCTACGGCCTGCAGGATGTGTCCGCCTGGCTTCTCCGAAGCTTGGCTAACATGGGTCAGCCAACAGATATTGAACATGAGGTTGTTTTATCATGTTTTATCTATAGGACTCTATTGATGATTGAAACCACCAACCAGGATATGATGATGATAGATGCCCCAACCCGCATCTTAGGACTGGGGGGTGCTGTGAAGCAGGCCAGTTGGGCTTGCTGACTACTGGAGGGCTCCCTGTTAAACAACCAATGAAACTCCATGCCCTGGCAGACCGTCCTGGTCGGCTTCTCAGAACTTCGTTCTTGACCTTTGGGTCAAGGCATACCAGTGAGGCCAGAAATGGCTGGTGATTTTGAGTATGAAACCATCCACTGAGGGTGGTTTGATAACTTTGAACCATATGCAGTTGGCGAGAAAGGTTTTTTTTCTTCACTCCTTGAGGATTGGATTCATTGGCCTTTGCCATACGGTGTCAACGAAGAGCGGCATGACTTTCTGTCTTCCGCAGAACCTGCTGGTGCTTTCGACAGCAGTGATTTTAAGAGATTTGAAACATGACACAACAAAGTAACTAATGTGGTAAACCCAATGCCGTAAACCTACCATTTTGGGGATGGTTTGAATCTCACCCATAAAAATGGTGATTTTGGGGATGGCTTATGGCATTGGGTTTACCACATTGACATCTGTTCAAGTGGAGTTTCAAAACAGCATCTCAATCAAGGTGCACGCTTGCCTCACCATCACCGGAGAGGGGTGGGCGGAGTGGGCGGAGTGGGCGGAGTGGGCATCCCAAAGCCTGTCCCGCCATTTCGATCGGGGACCAGCAGGTCTGGAGCTCAGGAGACATGGGAATTTTTCAGCGTCCGATTTGGGTGAATTTGAAGTTAGGTGGCATCCAACTGCCCGAAACGCTCTGTACTACGAGGTCAGGAACTTTTTACGTTTCACAATCTTTTAGATTTTTAGCATCTTCTGATATGGGTATGGGTCAATACCTATAGATACATTTTTAGTGGGATGAACATCCATTTACCAGCTATTTTGGGGTTCACTAGGTACCAGGGTTTTGACCCATCCCCATATCTTTTGATTATATTGGGGCAAGTTAAGTTCAATGTGAACTAACTATCGTGTTCGCTGCAATGCACCCTGGCAGTTGAACAATCCAAATCACCCCTACAGACCGAGCAACTGGCCTGTCCCCCAGCCGTAAGTGAAGACATATTGGAGCGTATCGGAGTAGTGCCCAACCAGATCCAAAACCCAGGCCTCGTGGCATAGAATGGCCTTCCCGTCTTTCCGGCAGATTGAAGCTGTGTCGGTCGAATGCAAAGACCTTGGGAGTCGTGATGCCGATGTCATCCCATGTCTGTTGAATTCTCTTGGCATTGAACACAGTTGGCGCTTTAGGCTCAAAGGCCTGCACAGATAGATTGCAAGATGCAACCATGGCCACACCATACTCGTAGAAGACAGTCACAGGGTCAGCAAGAAGCCAGCAATGCCATGCGGACGCAGTGGCGCATAGATCCAATCGACGGGCCAGGGCCTTGCTTGCTTCATCGTTGTTTGGCTGGAAAGGAACCACTTGAAGCAATTCTTGAAGCACTTGAGATGAATGCAGCAGCAGCTCAGGTGTGCCTACACATGGGCGGATTTTCAAGCCTTCTATGTGGGTACCTACTCCAAAAAGGCACTTGTTGAGCCTTGACACATTTTGACACGAAAACAAGACCACTGAAATTCGTTGCAGCTTCGCTAGGAGGTTGAGGCATACTGGAAACAGTGAAAGACTTAGATGGTTGAATTGAAGCACGCAGCAAAGCTGTTCTGTGCTGTTGCAAAAATGAATTCACAACAACCATTCTATGCTGTGCATCCTTGGCACATTCAACATGTATTCGTGAAGCGAGGTTGGAGTGTCTTTCTTGTGTTTGCCAGGTTGTATCAGTTACATCATCATCCTTTGGCTTATGCTTTCCCACGAGTTTTGAGGTGCAAAGAGCCTCCTTCCTTTCGAGGAGCTCGTCGATCAGGCAGCACATTAATTATTCTGGTGCCCTGGCCTTGGGCTGGTGTCTCCCGTTTCTTTTTGAGGTAACCAACTTTTTAGAAGACCTGACTTGAGGGTAGCAGCCTCAGATACCAACTGGAACCTGGAATTCGGATAGATTTCCGTTGTTTGTTTCGTTGGGCCTTCTCCCTAGGTAGATCGTGCACTAAGGATTGCCTAGCGTTTGCCGTTTTCGGCCCCAGCCTTTCGGCTCAAATTCAGGTAGTCCCCATGGCCCCGCACAAAAAAGGCCGTGCACGGGATGTGGTTCCCCATCGAGAACACCGAACCTCAAAGAAGGCAACTGGAAAGTCCAACTCTCCATTGATAGCACCAACCCGAGCGGCATTGGTGGTGGTGAGCCTTGATCTCGACAGCCTACCCCTGCCGGCTGATTTATGGTTGAGGACTATGGCATGCCTTGATGTCACGGAGATTTGCCGATGCGAAAATTCATCCAAAGCACTGTGGGAGACGTTGAATCGGGAGAACACACTTTGGCAGAAGCTGTGCACAGTCCACTTTCCGTCCATGTACTCATCAGTTTGCTTGAATCCAATTGGATGCCCAATCCTTTCGAGTGTTTCCAACATCCCAATGGAACTGCCAGGCAAGCCTATTGTGGAGAATGGATTTAGTGAGGCACCTGATGCGGACATCTTGGACAAATTGCCCCCAAATGCACCAGAAGTTTCCGTGATCGATTGGAAAATGCTGTTTGCTCGAAGGTGGCAAAAGCAGAGAAAATGGGAGCGAGACCGGTGCAAAACACAGAGTTCCGCCACGGGGGTCAGCAGGCGTTGCACCGCTTGTGGCGAGCTTTGTGAGGACGAAAAGGGAGCTGATGGCGACTGCGCCATCCATCCAGGCGACTTCCTCCCGCGGCACCCAGCGGACTGGAGCAGGGTGGAACTGCAGCAGTTGCAAGGCTACGCCCGCGCAGCTTGGCGCAGCATTGGAGGAAGCTCCGCCATCCAACGCAGTGCCCGGGTCTACCGCGGCGGTGGATACTGGGCCAAGGGCCTTGGATTCAAAGGCTGGGGCTCCAAAGGGCACTGGGCAGAAGGTCTTGGTGCGCGCCCGGGGCCCGGCAATTTGCGCCTGTGTATCATTGGACATGTGCCCTGCACCTGGTCTTGTTGTGGAGCAGAAGATCTCATTAGCGAAGGTTGCCTCCTTGGAGCACATCGACTTAGATGAGTACTCTAAGAGGTAAGGACCAGATTTGAAAGGTCTGAGTTTGCTATGGAAAATTGATGCATTCACATCAAAATGAGCGCAATGGGATGAAGCAGCCAGTACCCATGTCTTCCGATTCATGCTTTGTACATAGCCTGTAAATGTTTAAAGGCTGCAAGTGCATCTACCTTTGCCTTGCTCAGTTTAGAGCTGCACAGTCTGAGATGACTGATGTGGCCCATAATGCTTGATTATGTAGATGAATTAGTCAATTGATTGCTCATTGAAAGCAACGCGCTTTGAAGTTCTAAAAGTCTGTGCAGCTGGAGCTCATGTTCAGTGTGCTGGACATGAGGTTTGTCTTGCCAAGTGAGTGTTATAATATGTTATAGTGTTCAGGGTACCTTTCAGTTCAATTGTCTGCTCCTTTCTGAAGTCCAACTTGAACAAGCGCCTTTTTCCTCCTATTTTCACCTATGAGGTTGCGTTTGGCAAAGTTCTGAACATCTTGGATGAGTCCTTTCTCTTGGAGGCCAATCTTTGCATGATGAAGAAACGCATCTTCTGCATGATCTATCATGATCTTGGATCAAAATCATGCCACGACTCCATTCCTTCGCAGTCGCAATTGGCTTCGGTCTTGAGCATGGGGGAGAGCTCCGAATTCCGGTGGTGGGCAGGCAGATGTATGTGCCCTGGCTGTAAGAAAAACTGCACCATGAATGAAGTCACGTCATGATCATGGTCAGACTGTCTTGTCTGAATGTTTTTCTTGTAGAACCCACATATCATATGAGAGACATAGATCATAGATCCATCAAAACCTTAAACAACTGTTGAAGCTGCTCGAGTCAGGTTAGACTTCAAGTCGCAAGAGGTGCCCTGGTGGTAAGAGTCTTTGGATTCGAACTGTGATGGTGTACTTGGTGTTTCACCCCACTTGGTAAGCGGGTTGTAACTTGTAACCCTAGTTATAAGTAAGGTTCGGGTAATGTGAATCCATATGAATCCGTTTATTGTAACTGGGGTTATATCCACTTGCTGACTGGGGTGAAGCACAGGGTCGCTCCTTTTCCTTTACATCACCATGGACTGCGCTGGCACCAATTGTGCTGGCCTTACTGTTACGCCCCGGCAAGGTGCGAAATACATCAGCTTTGCTGATTTCAACAGCTGTTTCTTCAGGAGAAAAACCTATTGTAGCACAAAATTGGGGGTCAATGACATGAGGCAAGAAACTTTAAATGTGCTTGAAATGTGAACGATCCGCCAAATCCATGGCAAGAGTGGGGTTTCTCTGAAATTCATACCCAAGTTCTGGCAGTTTTAACCGGTCTAGCTGGAGAATATGATGGTTACCGAATGGATTGGGGGTGCCATGATGGGACACAGCCGGAAACCGGCTCCCCAAATTTGAGGTCGACGTACTTGTTGCCGTTGCAAGGAAGACGATGCCTCCTGGTGAGGCCCGAAAGCGAGTTAGCTTCCAATCTTGGATATCTTGGGGGATGGTCGAATCATCAATCGATTTGCATAGGCGAAATATGTAGCCATATTTACCCATAGAATGGCTAAATATGGCTAAACAATGGCTAAGATATGGCTAAGATATGGCTAAAAAAATGGCTAAACAATGGCTAAATACCCAAAGAATGGGATTCTGCGGATTCCCATTTTGGGATGATTGTGGGATGACCATAAACTCCCAGGGGATACCCCAAGATAGCCCAAATGGCCATCTTTTTTTCGGGACCATGACGAAGCATGAGATTTTTGGGGTTCCAATTCTGGAGACAAACAGACTCAAAGAGTTCTTGGGTGTTCTTTTCCCTGGATCCCTGGGATGATTTTCAGTGGCTGCCAGGAACTGGCCTTGATCCAGCTGATCCTCAACTACTACCCTGATGGTGACGAAGCTTAGTCTCGACAAAACATGACAGGCACCCGTTTTGATGAAGATATTTGACAGAAAAGATAGATGCACAGGGCTGTTTTGTTGACTCTTTCCCCTTGGACACAGATGACATTGCCGACACATCAAGTTTGCCTTCGGAATGGGAATCAGACAACATGTTCAAGCTGGTACGATGTGATCTGATCCTTATACCTGCTGTAGGAACAAGTCGCGTTCGTTCTCATCGTCACCGATGCCGCCAGGCTGTTTTTTTTTGGATGACCAAAGCGGCAACTTTTGCCCAATCTTCGGCTACCAATCGCAGTGTAGAGAGACAGGTGTGTATATCTTTGGGAGCCTCCAGGAAGATCGAGGTGTGCTGCTTGTGACGTTTTTCCACGATTTTCCCCATGCGATGACCTGGCCTCCTGGTCCGAAGTTCGTTGAAGGTTGATGGCCAGCTGATGACGATGTGCCACGGCGACTGTCTGCCGTTATTTGGAGAGGAGCCGCGGCCCCATGGATGGAGCCATGTCTTGCGATCTGAGTTGACGACACTTGACGGCACTTGACGACTTCCAAGGCATGCGGTTCCAGCGAGCAGTTCCAGCGAGGCTCCGAGGATGAGCATCTGTCTGTTCTATTCATCGTGGCTCACCTGCAGATGAAACCCGCAACGCTGTGATCAGCTACATGGCTGAGGTTTGCTTGATGTTTTCACGGGAAGATGAACCGAACTCATGACAGATTGTCCAGCAAGCCATGTTTGATTATCGGGGAGAGTAGCTTTGATGATGTTTTGTGCAGCCGCAACCCAAATCTTTGAAGTACATGGTAACAGTATGACAGCGCCCTGCCAAGGCAGTCGGAGTACTTCGCGGGGGCTGGGGTGCTTGCCAACGGGAGCTTTTGGTGGTCTCATCCCAAAGAGGATGAGCAAGTGTCAGCAAATGAGTGGAGTGAGACAGGCAGAACAGGGATGGATGTGGTCATGTGGTCCTGGTTGCTGGAACAAATATTTCCATAGAATTCCATAGAATGATTGGTACCCGATTGATGGGAAAAATCATGAACCCCCAAAACACGGGTTTAATAAATTATACAATTTCCATGATCGGAATGTCATGAATCATTCTGGAGATTTCTGGAAATGTAATACCCAAGAGCCCAAGATCTTTTCAGGACGGGTCGACTACGTATGACGAGTAAAGCTATCATGAAGCACGAAGGTAAAATGGGTGGTATACATCGCAATGGGGGGTGGGGGGAGATTGAATGCGATATCAAAATGAACAATGGTGATTTAAGCATATATCTAAGATTATCTAAGATTATTCAAGCAAATGATGTCTCGCTGATCATGTGTTTAAGTCAAAAAGTTACCTCACCACGAGATCCCTGGTAAGTTTTTTATTCCTAGTTTAAGAATGTTTAAGAAATATAGTAATTTGCCCAGGTATGATCATGGTTTCAACATGTGCTGCAATTTGGGAGTGCTCACGTGACACGGGTTTAAATCCAACGCTTGATCATTAGTCATTGTTTTCCCAATCAACATTGCCCTGACTTTGGGGTGAATATCCTTTTTGTTGAGAGCAACCTCATCATCATATTGTTGCTCATAATATCCTATGAGATTCGAATTACCCTCTGGTAAACTGTCCCATAACTATGGAACACCACCATTTTTAATGGGAAAATCCACTATTTCTATGGCCATTTTCAATAGCTTTTTGTATGTTTACCAGAGGGTAATATCCCAGCTTAACGTATCCCCCTAAAATGGTGCTTTGGCGATTTCCCTGCCCAGGAACCTGGACGACCTGGACGATGGCGGGTGTCCGGCACAAAAAAGTTACGCGCCGGGCAAGCCCGGCAGGGTCCGTTGGAGTTACTGGCCTGCCAGGTGCCAGTGTGGATAAGGACGGCAAGTGGTGGCCTCCCTATGGCTGGGCCAATGGGGTACTCTCCTCAAACTCAGAAGGAGAGCGGTTGAGATGAGTTGAGATGAGTTGATATTGGAATATATTGGAACATATTGGATGATTGATGTGATTTGATGTGATTCAACCATTTAGGGGACCTATTTGTCGAATCCGCTATCCCTATTGATTCCGAGTTTGGAGCGGAAGCTGGCTGTGGCCCGGCCAACTGGAGCTATTCATGTGGTTGGCGAAGCCCATCCCAGTGGGACGAAGATGGTCCAAAGATTTGGTATGCTCCCAGCAAACAGCTCCAGGGTCAGCCTGACTTGTCCGAAACACTGCTCGATGACTTTGCCAAGTGCAGTTGAGGAAGCCTGTGTCATGCCACCTGTGAACTGCAAACCTGTACACCAATATGCAAATAGTCGATAGCTGCCATTTTTTGGGGCATAGAGTGAATTTTGTCTCACACATGTTTTTGGTTGATATGCAGTAGGCAATGGCACAGTAGAACTGCAAACATCAATGTACTTGGGCTGCTTGGCAGCGGTCCCCAGACTTTGATTCTGCCATATTCTGCCAGAAGTGGGTGATGACCCAAGCAAGTTGCTGGAGAAAGAAGCACAGGACTGGTGGCAGCTCCGCTTAAGACTATGCTTTGTAAAGATCCTTTCTTTTGCAAAGCCCAGATGCGCCATAGTGGAGGGATTTTCGGGGGATGGTCACCAATCCACACAGATTCAGAATCTGTATACCATTGCAAGGATTTCATTGATGGACGACCATACCACACATTCATCCCACGTAACTTCACCATGGCACAGATAGCAACCACAGCTTCCTCAAACGTTCCAGGAGGAAGCTGAATACCCGGCAGGGTTCTCAATGTCTCAATCCAAAGAGGTTTCGCTGAATCCTGTTGCTGTTGGAACATGAAAAACCCAACAGCTGGCTGCTGCAGGCCAAAGTGCAGGGATATCAGAGTGGACTGGAAGGACCCCCTGAGCCACCAAGACCATCCCAGGCTCAAGTGGGCACAACTGCTGCTATTTGAGATGTATAATTATGTGTAATTATGTGATTGTATATGCACATATATATATATATATATGTATAATACATACCTGCATGTACAGATATGTATATAACATAGATAGATAGAAATGAAAGATAGATTAGATTCGATTAGATTGGATTGGATTGGACTGGACTGGACTGGATAGATAGATAGGTAGATAGATAGATGAATTAGATTAATCAGATTAAGTGGATTAAGTGGATTAATTAGATTAATTGGCTAATTAGATTAATCAGATTAATTAGATCCGTTAGATTAGTTAGATTAATTAGATTAATTAGATTAATTAGATTAATATATAGATTAATAGACGGATAAATAGATAGATAGATAGATAGATAGATAGATAGATAGATAGATTTAGATAGATAGATAGATCGATAGATAGATAGATAGATAGATAGATAGACAAGAACTCGTAAGTAAATTAGTAAATAGATAGATATATGAAACAGATGAATACATGATACGTATATAATCTTATGATATGCATATGATTAGAGGAATAAATGCATAGATCAATACATGAATACATGAATAACAAGATGAAGTGTGTATATATATACATATATATATATAATATTATACTACTGTATCACGTCATTGGACCAGACTGAATGGTTTGATGAGATGGATGCCAGATGAACCTATCCTGGGTTTCCCCGGCAGGTTGCCGACGGAAATGGCCCAGCGACTTGGATGAATGATCACAACACCAACGGAGGTCCCAGCGGTTCCATTGTTTTTGTTTTTATCAATTTCCATAGGATCCATGTATGCTATATATGGTAACATTTACATCAATATACCCCCAATGTTAGCATATATGCCATACATGGATCCTATGGGATTTCCATTCCGGCTCTGAACATTGCGACATTAGTGGAACCAAGCGACACCGGTAATTCCCAGAAGTGCCTAATTCGCTGCGTTTCTCTTTACGAAAGGAGTCATTTTGGAGCCCGGTGAGATCCGGTGAGATCCGTTTAGGTTGCATTGCAATTGGAGACCGAACCTGAAGGGACGATGCTGGACATCATGGAGCACCAGGCGCGTTACGACCGTTACGCGCGTTCTTTCGATGGTCAGCAGATGTCACTGGCGCATAAGCCAAGCGTTCCATGAAGAAACGAAACGGTCCTGCGATGTCCTGCTTTCGGATTTTGGAACGACAGGGGAGCTCAAGACGTGTGAGCAATGAGCAGATCGCTGCGGACAAGATATTGGATTTGCAAAAGACACTGTAAAAGAAATCACTGCAGAGTGTGACCACGTCGCGAGTTGACATGAACTACAGAATCATGAACTTGTGACTCGCTTGTCATTTTCCTTGATAGTGTGCTTCATCAATGAGCGGGCCAACAGGACATCGACGCCGACTCAAAACCTCTGAATTTCGCAATGTTTGGAAGCTCGTTGGACAGCAGGAACACCCTCAATGTTCTCTTGACTCAGACAGCAAGTTCGCTTGGACAACACCTTTCCAATTTATGGTTGCATGCAAAAGACACGGGTCTCTGGCCAGCGCATAGGATACCTTTCTAAATAATTACTGAGCTGAGTAGAGGTCTAGGAGATGAAACTTGCATAGTAATTACTATGACTGGACCTATCTCATCCAAGATTTGCAAATCATAGCCACAGCACTGCTTCTGTGTTTTGCTCTGTAGTTCGAAAAAAGAAGAGATTCCAGCAATGGTTCCAGCACAACACAGAATACAACATGGTTACCCTCCGGTAATCAAACAGGGCAACCGAAAATCATGGAAATTCCCCATTTAGTTCGATGATTTTCCCATTAATCCTCCATTTATGGGCATTTTCCCATGAATTTCCATGATTTTCCCCTTAAAACCAGCACTTAGTTGGTGATTTCCGAGGGCATGGCACATCCACTGCGGTGAACCCGCCGAGCAATGACCACACCGGACAAAGCGCCGGAATTACCAGGTGGTTTCGAGTGACGTGTCTGACAAATTGCAGCCACCTCAAAACGAATGGAATCCACATAACAGCAGTTGCCAACAATACATACATACCTACCTACATACATACATGCGTACGTACGTACATACATGCATGCATACAGTACATACATACCTACCTACATACATACATACATACATGCATGCATGCATGCATGCATGCAGTACATACATACATACATACATACATACATACATACATACATGCGTACGTACGTACATACATGCATGCATGCAGTACATACATACCTACCTACCTACCTACATACATACATACATACATGCGTACGTACGTACATACATGCATGCATGCAGTACATACATACCTACCTACCTACCTACATACATACATACATACATACATGCGTACGTACGTAC